>Ga0080013_1001669_pt1 | contig 28506 bp, 20 predicted proteins | sample ETNvirenome_6_85_FD_69236 | JGI IMG/M metagenome (GOLD analysis project Ga0080013, IMG submission 69236) | Marine viral communities from the Pacific Ocean - ETNP_6_85 (SPADES assembly) (version 2) | ecosystem: Environmental > Aquatic > Marine > Oceanic | place: Pacific Ocean | collected 2013-06-19 | reverse complement strand
ATAGTAGATTTAAATACAAAAATCCACCAATGTCAAAGGATACTGTGGTATTTGAATTATTCATAAATTGGAATGAACCTATTGTATTAGTAGAAGGTTCATTTGATGCAATTGCTGTTAGAAAGAATGTTATACCTCTTCTTGGTAAATTTCCATCAAAATCATTGGTAAAAAAATTGGTAACAAAAAAGGTTAAAAAGGTATATGTGGCATTAGATACAGATGCTAAGAAAGATGCTGCTAAGTTAGTTAAGTTTTTAATGGATAATGGAATTGAGGCATATTTATTAAATATGAAAGAAAAAGATCCATCCGAATTAGGTTTTGAAGAGTTTTGGAATAGAGTAAAACAAACAGAACAATCAACATTTTCAGATATTATTAAGGGAAAATTATATGGTTAAAACCATTGCACATCTAGCAGATATTCATATACGGAAGTTACATAGATTTGTAGAATATAGAAAAGTATTTAAACAATTATATAAACAATTAAAACAACTAAAACCAGACTTAATCTATATAGGTGGTGATGTGGTGCATGGAAAGTTAGACACTTCACCTGAAGAGGTTAGAATGGTAGCCAATTTCTTTTTATCTTTATGTAAGATAGCCCCAACCATCGTTATACCCGGCAATCACGATTGTAATCTCAACAATAAATCAAGAGAGGATACGCTTTCACCGATTATAGATTTGGTTAAAAAAATTGATCCACATCTTCATTATTGGAAAAAATCGGGAGTTTACACACATGAGAATGTGGACTTTGGTGTGATGTCGATCTATGATAGAGATAAAGGTGGGAATCAACTTACCAATAATTTACCAGACCCAACTAAATTTACCAATGAACATAAAGTAGCTCTATTTCACGGTGGTGTGGATAAACACGAATATGATAATAATTTTGTGGTTAGAGATGAGCATGTAAAACTTGATACATTTGATGGATATGATGTAGTTTTGTTAGGTGATATTCATAAACGACAATTCTTAAATGATGAAAAAACTATTGGTTATCCTGGTTCTCTTATTCAACAAAATTTTGCAGAACAACCATCACATGGATTCTTACTTTGGGATTTAGAAACAAAGAATGCTGAATATCATTCTGTAAAAAATGATTATGGATTTAAGATTATAAATGTAGAGAAGGGTGTAATACAAAATAAAATGGATTTTGTACCAATAAAAGGTAGAGTTAAAATTAAATATTGGAATACAACTCTTGAACAAATCAAAGACATACAAATGGATTTACGGAGACAATATCCAAAACTTAAAGATGTTGTAACTGAAAGACAAGATAATCTTTCCATTGGAGATGATAGAGAAAACAAATTAGATATTGGTGATGTTAGAGATATAAATTATCAGAATGAACTTATAGAAGATTTTTTGAAACGAAATGCTGTGGGTATAGATGATGAATCTATAAAGAGAGTTAAGAAGATAAACGAAATGACAAACAATTCACCTGAAATATACGATGGTGATATTACGAGAAATGTAGATTGGAAAATTAAGTCATTTGAATTTGATAATATGTTTTGTTATGGTAAAGGTAATAAAGTTGACTTTACAAAATTAAATGGAACTGTTGGAGTTGTAGCTCCTAATCATTCTGGTAAATCTGCTCTTATGGATGCTATCTCATATTCTATATATGATATGTGTAGTAGAACAAATAGGGCTCTTGATGTGATGAATAAGAAGAAACAAACATTTAGAGCTAAACTTAATCTTGAAATTAATGGATTGGATTATTGGATTGAGAGAGATGCTGAATATAAAGTAAGACATCACAAAGATGGAACTAAATCTCATATGTGTCCTGTTAAAGTTCGGTTCTATATGATTGATGATAGTGGAGAGGAAGTAGATTTAAGTGGGGCAGCTCGTTTTAATTCGCAATATGGTGGTGGAACAAATGAAGAAATAAGAAAAGTATTAGGTACATTTGATGATTTTATTCTAACAAGTCTTTCTTTACAAACCAATGGAATGAACTTTATCGATAAAAAACAAGCCGAAAGAAAAAAAGTTCTATCTACTTTTATGGACATTGATATCTTTGAACAGCTTGAAACTATAGCTAAATCGGATTCAAATGAAGAGAGAATATCACTTAAAAGGTTTCAAAAGAAAGATAGTTATAAAGAATTGGCTAAAACAGAAAATCAAATAGTAGATTTAGAAGAAAAACAAGATGATTTAAATCAACAAGATCAAGATTTAATGAAACAAATTGTAGACTTGGAAGCTAAGAAATTAGAATTAGTTAGAGGTTTATATAAAATAGATGAATCTTATGATATTGATGAATTACACAAACAAGCAGATGATTTCTTAACAGAACAAAAACAATTAGAAAAACAACTTGAAGAAGATAATGAATATAAAGAAACATTAAGACCTTTATATATGGAATATCATGAAAAACTTGCAGAGATAGATGAAGAAAAAATACAAGAAGACTATGAAGAGTACAAGAGTTTAAAATCATCTTTAAGAGATTCAGAATCCAATATAAAAATAATTGAATCTAAAATAAAATCTTTAAAATCTCATCTAAAAGATTTAGAAAAATTTGAATATGATGAAAATTGTGAGTATTGTTTAAAAAATGGTGAAGAACAAATACAAGAACAAGAACACCACCAAAATAAATTACAAGAACTTGAAAATCAACATCAAGCTGGTATGGGAATGCACACAATATACAAACATAATTTTGGTAAAGTAGAAGATGCTGAAGAAAACAAAGAAGAGTTTGCTAGATTTCAAGATGAATTAGGTCAAGTATCACATGATGCTGTTAAAATAGGTGGAAAGATTGCTCAAATGGAAGCAAGATTAGAACATTTAGAAACAGAGATACAAAACAATGAAGAAAGAATTTCATCATATTATAAGTCAGAAGAAAAGATTGAAAGTAATCACAAATTAAATGAACAAATTTCAGATATAACAACAAAATTATCCAAATTACAAATGGATAATATAGACGTAGATAATAAATATAAGGAAGTTTTATCTACTTTATCAATAGCAAAAAATCAAAAACAAAACATTGAAAGAGATATACAAGAACTCATAGATACAGAACAAAAGATTCTTGATTATGATTTATATCTTATGACACTTTCAAAAGATGGTATTCCATATGAATTAATAGCAAAAGCTATTCCAGCAATCGAAAGAGAAGTAAATCACGTATTAGAGAATATGATGGCTGGTTTTCATTTAGAACTTGAAATGAAAGAAAAGAATATAGATGCATTTATCTGTTATGCTGATGATAAATGGAATCTTGAATTATCATCGGGTATGGAAAGATTTGTATCATCTCTTGCAATTCGTATAGGATTAATCAATGTTTCCACACTTCCACGACCTAACTTTATAATCGTTGATGAAGGATTTGGTTCTTTAGATAGTGAGAATATAGCCAATATGGAAGGGGCTTTTCAGTATCTAAAAACACAATTTGACTTTGTGATGATTATTACACACCTCGATACAATCAAAGATTATATGGATATGTTAATTCCAATTAATATAAAGAATGGGTTAAGTAAAGTTATTTATTCTTAACTGGTAATCTAATACCAGTAGTTTTTATATTTCCATTTTGTTGAAAATAATCGTATAATATTCGTGAGATATTTGCAGAGATGGTAAGTCCTCTATGCTTGCTGTCATTCATCAACTGATTGTCAATAGAATCTGATATTGATATAGATCTAATCTTCTTATTCATATAAATTCTCCTATTAATAATTATTAAAAATTATTAAAAATATTCACTTTTATAGATATTTGATATTTATATGTGAATAATTAGGAGAACTGCGTTGGCATTTCCACCAGAATTTAGCAAAACACATAAATACCCAAATATTTATAATTTGGATGAAATTGATGTATTTTTAGAAGGAGACTCATCTAATCCAATGTTTTTGGAACTTAATGGTCTTCCAGAAATATTAACTTATGGTAAACATTATGCAACCATATCATTTAAAGATATGGAAAATTCACAATATTTTTTAAAAAACAAATCAACTCTATTGTTTGAAGTAAAGGATTCAGAAGGAACAGTTATATTTTCAGATTTAACTTCATATGAAGATGTTAATGGATCTGCTGTATTTTATATTTGGATTAAAGAAGATCCATTAAGAACTTATGAAGATATACAAAATGGTATGGGTACACTAACTTTTGTTGGAGAATTAGATGGTGTTCCTAATGAATGGAAAGGAACATATAATTACAGATGTACATATCCAATTGAAATTAGAAAAGATTTACCAAACGTATCACCGATTTTATTTCAAGATATAAATACTATTCAACTTAGTTCTAGTTTTTCAGAAAGTATTGATTTAGATACAGGTGATACTAATTATAAAAGAAGTTATCTTCATATAAGTGCAAGTCATCTTCACACTTATGGTGGAAAAGTTGAATATATTGAAGCTTCTTTTCGTGAAGCTCGTTCTAGAAATAATGAGTATAAAGTTTTAACAATATATCCATTAAGTAGTAGTGCGTTTGAAATAACAGGAAGTAACGCAAAAGGATTAAATCCAATATCAGACTTACAAAAGTTTCCAACACCAAGAGAAATAAGAAGAAGTGGTGATTTAGATTTTAGATTACGGTTTTTAAATTCAAACAGTGAATATGCACAAGATATAACTCAAAATAATGTAGATATTCAGATTACAGGTTCAATAAGTAAGTATTCCGGCTCCGCGTTAATATTGGAAACAAGTGATAATCTTGTTACTGGTAGTGGTAAACTTATTTTTGGTAAATCTATTGAGGACGGTGTTCATATGTTTTCTGCTAAAGATAAAGGTGGATTAAGAACTATAAATTATGATTTATTTCAGGGTGGTAAAAAAGTAGAAACTGTTTTGTCAGTTGGTAAGAATCTTAGAACAGATGAAGAAAGAAATTCAATAGAGCGTTCATCTGGTTCAGCTATATTAAGTAGTACCCAAGGTGCAGTTTCACAATCAGATTTTTCTACTATTATAGGAGGAATATCTGGTTCAATTACACGTTCACCTTTATCGATGGTTGTGGGTGGAAATAAGGGGTTAATAGACCAGTCTGGTTCTTTCTTAGATAATATAGCTGCTAATATTATACTTGGTGGGAGTCTTAATAAAATAACAGGTTCATCCAACAATAATGTGCTTGGGGGTATTGTATTAGGTGGATATGCAAACAAAATAAGGCCTTCTGATGATAATAATTCTAACTTCTGTAGCATTATTAATGGTTTACTAAATACTATAGAGGCTGGACTTTATAGCTCGATAGTTGGTGGTCAAAGTCAAAGAATTTTAGCTGGTGGTAATTCTGTTATAGTAGGGGGCACGGGTAATACTATTACTCACGATAATAGTGTAATTCTTGGTATGAGTAGTAGAGAGTCGGATGCTCATGATACCGTGTATGCTCAAAATTTAATAGTAGATGGAAATATGACTGTTAATGCATTAACTGCTTCTATTGTAACATCATCAGTAATTTATTCTGATGGTTCAAATATTTTTGGTGATGAAAGTACAGATACACATCTATTCAGAGGAACATTATCAGGTTCTGATACTTCGGGTGTCGGGGGTTTAACCATAGAAGGCAACATAAGTGCAAGTGGTGATTTGTATTTAGAAGGTGGAATATCTGCAAGTGCTAATTCTTATATTTCAGATGATGTAGATGGTGGTGACGTAAGTTTATATATAACAAATACAAATACAGATGCTGGTACAGATAAAACAGTTGGAACTATATATCGTCACGTAACTTCTACTACCGGGTATCCAAAGGAAGCTGGAAAAATTGTAGTTGGTAAGGAAGCGAGTTGGGCTGGCGCAGATGCAAATGTTGATTCATTCATGTCATTTTATACTTTACAAAACAATGCTGGTGCGGCCGAACACGTGAGAATAGCATCAGACGGAAAAGTTGGAATAGGAACAACAACATCAACAAAAACCCTAACCGTAGCAGGCGACATAAGTGCAAGTGGAAAATTTTATACAAATGGTGGTTCTGATAATAATACATTAGAAGTAGAAGGCTCCATAAGTGCAAGTGGTGATTTAGATGTAGTTACTGTTAGTGCTAGTGCAAATATATATGCTCCAAGCATAGGAGCCGGAGTTGATGATTCTGTTGTTATATTGGATTCAGACGGAACATTTAAAACAGATGAAATAGATTCGAGGGTTTGGAGTGTACAGTTACTTTCTGGAGATGGTGGACCTTTGAATGATAACTATATCCCATACGCTTCAGATGGTGGATCTGGTTTCTTAGATTCATCAAATTTATATTGGGACTCAAATAAACTTGGAATAGGTACTGGACATGCAGCAGCTCCACCAAAAACCCTAACCGTAGAAGGAGACATAAGTGCAAGTGGTGATATAACAACCAATAATATAACCGCAAGTGGTAATGTTGATATTGATGGAACATTAAAACTTGGAAATTTCAGCGATGTTTCATCTTCATTAGCCGCGGCAGTTGCTGGTGGTGATAATTTAGGAAATCACACCGCTACACAAGATTTAAATTTAGGTGGTAATGACATTTATGGTGTTCAACATATAACCGCGAGTGGAAACATAAGTGCAAGTAGTTTAGAATTAAATGCTGTAAATGCAACAGATGATTTCTTTTTATTGAAATCGGGTAGTTTGAATACATTAAAGGTAAATAATGAAGGTGTATTACGGTTGGGTGGATTTACATTCACTCCAACAGCAGTTTCAGGTGGAATTTATTATAATGATACTGATGATGAATTTTATCTTGGAAAAAATAACTAAAAATTAAATTTCCATATATGTATATATATATGGCTATAGACACATAGGGAGACATTAAAATGGCAAATTGGAAAAAAATAATAACGAGTGGTAGTAATGCTGACTTAAATCAAATAACAGCAAGTGATGGTATTAGTGGAACAATTGATACCGTAACACAAAATACTGTTACTACAATGACTGGTTTGACATCTGTTGGTACTATTGGAACTGGAACTTGGCAAGGTACTGCAATCAATCAAACATATTTAGTTGATCAATCTGGAACAAATACTGGTGATGAAGACCAAGCATCAATAAATAGTTTAGGTATCACAACTGTTGGAACAATAGATACGGGTGTATGGGAAGGAACTGATGTTGGTGTAGAACACGGTGGTACTGGTGCTGGAACATTCACAGATGGTGGAGTTCTATTAGGTAGTGGTACAGGAGCCATAACTGCAATGGCAGTTCTCGCCGATGGTGAAATGATAGTTGGTGATGGAAGTACAGACCCAGTCGCGGAGAGTGGAGCAACGTTAAGAACTTCAATCGGAGTTGGTACAACTGATAATGTTTTATTCGCTGCCATAAGTGCAAGTGGAAATATAAGTGGTTCATCAACATCAACTGGTTCATTTGGACATCTCATGGTTGAAGGTGGTAATTTCACATCAGCTTCATTAGCAGCTGCGGTTGCTAATGAAGGAGACATAACTGGAGTTGATTTAACTGGTCAAGGTGGTGGTATTACTATTGCTAGTGAAACAAACACGACAAGTGGAGATTATTCGGCTACTATTCAACTTCCTACTGCTCTTACAATACCACAAACAATATACAATACTAGTTTAAAACTTGGTAGAGATACACAAAACTTAGTTGACTTTGCTACAACTGATAATAAAATTATATTTAGAGCAAACAATATTAACCAAGTAAGTTTAATTGATAATGTTTTTGGTCCAGAATCCGATAGTGATGTTGATTTAGGTACTACATCAGTTCGTTGGAAAGATGCTTATATTGATACCATAACAACAACAGGTGCTATTACCGTTGGTGGTGATTTAACTGTAAATGGTACAACAACTACAATTGCAACAACCAATACTGAAATGAAAGACCAATTTTTATTCTTGGCTAGTGGTTCACAAGGAAGTAATGTAGATGCTGGTATCATAGTTCAAAGTGGTTCTGCTGCAGGTTCTGGTTCAGCTCTTTATTTTGATAACTCAGACCAAAGATGGTCAATTGCTGACAGTATTGCAAAAAATCAAACAGCTGCTGTTGGTTCAACACAATTTATAACCACTGTAGCTACATCAACTAGTTCACCATCAGGTGATGGTGTGGGTATTGGTTCTATGTGGGTTGATACAAACGAAGATGACGGAGCAGGAGTTGGAACAATTTATATAAGAACATCATAATAAGAGGTATCAATGGCAGTAAATTTTAATGGTGGATTTAAAATAGGTGGTGTTGAACATCATCATCCATTATCGGCAGACGAAATAAGATATTTGTTGACAATATTAAAAAAGTGTACATTTACAGGTGAAGAAATGGAAAATTTAGTTGTTATTACAATGAAATTACAAGAAGAATATAAACGGGTTTCAGATATCGAAGAAAAAAATAAGTAATTATTGGCCCATCTCTATGGCAGATGATGGGAAGTGGGCTACACACTTTGTAGTAACCAACCGTAGTTAGGGGGGATACATGCCAAACTGGAAAAGAGTCATTACTAGTGGTAGTAATGCATCTCTCAATCATATAACCGCAAGTGGTGATATAAGTGGTTCAGCAACATCAACTGGTTCATTTGGACATCTCATGGTTGAAGGTGGTAATTTCACATCAGCTTCATTGGCTGCTGGTGGTGGAGGAGTAAGTTTCCCAACTACTGAAGTTGTAAGTTCAAGTGCAGCTTTATATATTGGAAATGTTGGTGGTGCTTATGTAAGTGCAAGTCAAGGAAATTTAGAAATAAGTGGAAGTGGAACTGCTTTACTTGAAGTGTTGGGTAACATAAGTGGTTCATTAACTTCAACTGGTTCATTTGGTCAAGTAGATGTTGCTAATAAGTTGTTTATTAATGGTGCTAACAATGAGGTTAATCTTAATGTAATAGGATTAGTTACTGGTCACGGTCATAGTGATAACAACAATAGGTTTACCCTTGCAAGTGGAACAGGATTATATTTCTATGATTCCAATGGTTCGATAAAAAGAGATAGTAGCACACTACAATTTCAAGGGAAACAAGGACATAAGTTTTTATTTACCGATGATGATTATGGATTATCAATAGGAACAAATACAGTTACAGGTTATGGTTTCCGAGTTCAAAGATCAGGTTCAAGTGGTACTGCAATAATATCAGATGATGCTGGAAACAACCCTTGGGAATTTAATCGTTCTGGAAGTAATGTCTTTAGTGGTTCATCAACCTCAACTGGTTCGTTTGGAAGAGTTGAAGCAACAAATATAGAAGGAACATTGGTAACAGCGGCACAGACAAATATAACTTCGGTTGGAACAATTGGAACAGGAACCTGGCAAGGTACAGAAGTTGGGTTGGGATATGGTGGTACAGAACTTGTTGGTGAAACTGATGGTAAGATAGTAATCGCTGATGGAGCTGGAGCACCTGTACATTTAGACGTTGGTTCAAGTACTGGTATAACAATACTTGGAACTATAGCGACTGGTGTTTGGAATGGAACTGTAGTAGCGAGTGCATATTTGGATTCTGATACAGCTCATTTAACAACTGACCAAACATTTAGTGGAAATAAAACATTTAGTTCCGCAATAACTGCAAGTGGCGACATAAGTGCAAGTGGAACAATAACTGCTAATTCATTTGTTGGAACATTAACAGGTACATCTACTGGTTTAACTGGAACGCCTGATATAACTGTAGGTTCACTTACTGCTACATCAATAACATCATCAATTGTAACTTCATCAATACTTTATACAGAAGGCTCAAATATATTTGGTGATGCTACAAGTGATACTCATACATTTAATGGTAGTATAATTGCTGGACACATAACCGCAAGTGGAAACATAAGTGGTTCAGCAACATCAACTGGTTCGTTTGGACGCGTTGGCATCGGGATGGCGAGTCCATCTGCACCTCTTCATGTAAAAACTACAATGAACACCAACACGAATACAGATGCTTTAAAGGTAGAGGGAAATTATTTACTTGGTATTTTAGGGGCACATGATACGTTATATAATTCAGGTAAGTTAGAATTATATAAAGATGGGGGTGATGTAAATGTTTCACTTAATGCTGGAGGAACAAGTACTTATCCTAGTTGGTTTATTGGACCGCTTGGTGTTGGTACTACGAGTCCAGACCAAGCTTTCAATGTTCATGGTAATATTCATGTATCTGGTTCTACTATGGGTCACATAACCGCAAGTGGAAACATAAGTGCAAGTGGAACAATAACTGCAGATAATTATGGTGGAAACATAAGTGGTTCATCAATATCAACTGGTTCGTTTGGAAAGCTATCTATAAATTCAGCAGATCCTACTGCTGGGGTATGGCCTTATGTGGCAAATCTTGCAGGTGATGTTGAAGTCGGTGGAAAACTTTGGGTTGGTGATGAACATGCAGCAGGTATGACATTTTCAGGTATAGAAGGATTTGCTAATGATTTAGTAATAGACGGTGGCTCTAGTACTGGAATGACATTGGTATCAACTGCTACTGGTAAAGGGACAATAGGTTTTTCTAATTATAATGATGGTGATTATTCTTGGATTCGATTTGATGCAAATAACGCTGTAACAACATTTAAAGTTGCTGGTACTGAAGATGTATTACAATTAACTACAACTAAAATTTCTGGCTCATCAACCTCAACTGGTTCATTCGGAAGAGTTGAAGCTACAACATTTAAAGGTGATGGTAGTGGTTTAACAAACGTATCTGCTCTTGTAACAGAATGGGACGGAACTCGTGATGGTGATGCACAAATAACCGGTTCTTTGATATTAAGTGGAAGTGGTGATACAACTTTAACAGTAGAAGGAAACATAACCGCAAGTGGTAATATAAGTGGTTCATCAACATCAACTGGTTCATTTGGACATCTTATGGTTGGTGGTGGAAACTTTACATCAGCTTCATTAGCAGCTGGTGGAGAATCTGGTGTTACTTCAGCAGTAGCAGGAAGTGGTATTGATGTAAGTGGTGCAACTGGAGCAGTAACAATATCTATCGGTACGGGTGAAGTTGTTAACGCAATGATTGGTGATGATGAAATTAATTCAGAACATTATGCAGCTGGTTCTATTGACAATGAACATTTGGCAGATGATGCGGTTGATAGTGATGAGTTGGCCGCCGGTGCGGTAGACGATGCTCATCTATCTGATGGTGTAGCCACAGGATTAGCAGGAGCAGGAATGACTGCCACAAGTGGTGTTTTAAATGTAATTGGTGGAACAGGTATAACTGCAAACGCTAATGAGATAACAACTACTGATGGGGATATTGTTCATGATAATTTAAGTGGATTTGTAGCAAATGAACATATAGACCATACTTCAGTAACTTTAACTGCGGGTGATGGTATGACTGGTGGTGGTGATATATCTTCAAATAGAACCTTTACAGTAGTTGGTGGTGATGGTATATCAGTTGCAGCTGATGCAATATCAGTTGACTCTGCTTCAATGGGTGGATTTTATTCGGGTTCTATGAATAGTTTTACAACTGCTGGCGACATAAGTGCAAGTGGTCATTTAGATGTAGTTACTGTTAGTGCTAGTGCAAACATATATGCTCCAAGCATAGGAGCCGGAGTTGATGATTCTGTTGTTATATTGGATTCAGATGGAACATTTAAAACAGATGAAATAGATTCGAGGGTTTGGAGTGTACAGTTACTTTCTGGAGATGGTGGACCTTTGAATGATAACTATATCCCATACGCTTCAGATGGTGGATCTGGTTTCTTAGATTCATCAAATTTATATTGGGACTCAAATAAACTTGGAATAGGTACTGGACATGCAGCAGCTCCACCAAAAACCCTAACCGTAGAAGGAGACATAAGTGCAAGTGGTGATATAACAACCAATAATATAACCGCAAGTGGTAATGTTGATATTGATGGAACATTAAAACTTGGAAATTTCAGCGATGTTTCATCTTCATTAGCCGCGGCAGTTGCTGGTGGTGATAATTTAGGAAATCACACCGCTACACAAGATTTAAATTTAGGTGGTAATGACATTTATGGTGTTCAACATATAACCGCGAGTGGAAACATAAGTGCAAGTAGTTTAGAATTAAATGCTGTAAATGCAACAGATGATTTCTTTTTATTGAAATCGGGTAGTTTGAATACATTAAAGGTAAATAATGAAGGTGTATTACGGTTGGGTGGATTTACATTCACTCCAACAGCAGTTTCAGGTGGAATTTATTATAATGATACTGATGATGAATTTTATCTTGGAAAAAATAACTAAAAATTAAATTTCCATATATGTATATATATATGGCTATAGACACATAGGGAGACATTAAAATGGCAAATTGGAAAAAAATAATAACGAGTGGTAGTAATGCTGACTTAAATCAAATAACAGCAAGTGATGGTATTAGTGGAACAATTGATACCGTAACACAAAATACTGTTACTACAATGACTGGTTTGACATCTGTTGGTACTATTGGAACTGGAACTTGGCAAGGTACTGCAATCAATCAAACATATTTAGTTGATCAATCTGGAACAAATACTGGTGATGAAGACCAAGCATCAATAAATAGTTTAGGTATCACAACTGTTGGAACAATAGATACGGGTGTATGGGAAGGAACTGATGTTGGTGTAGAACACGGTGGTACTGGTGCTGGAACATTCACAGATGGTGGAGTTCTATTAGGTAGTGGTACAGGAGCCATAACTGCAATGGCAGTTCTCGCCGATGGTGAAATGATAGTTGGTGATGGAAGTACAGACCCAGTCGCGGAGAGTGGAGCAACGTTAAGAACTTCAATCGGAGTTGGTACAACTGATAATGTTTTATTCGCTGCCATAAGTGCAAGTGGAAATATAAGTGGTTCATCAACATCAACTGGTTCATTTGGACATCTCATGGTTGAAGGTGGTAATTTCACATCAGCTTCATTAGCAGCTGCGGTTGCTAATGAAGGAGACATAACTGGAGTTGATTTAACTGGTCAAGGTGGTGGTATTACTATTGCTAGTGAAACAAACACGACAAGTGGAGATTATTCGGCTACTATTCAACTTCCTACTGCTCTTACAATACCACAAACAATATACAATACTAGTTTAAAACTTGGTAGAGATACACAAAACTTAGTTGACTTTGCTACAACTGATAATAAAATTATATTTAGAGCAAACAATATTAACCAAGTAAGTTTAATTGATAATGTTTTTGGTCCAGAATCCGATAGTGATGTTGATTTAGGTACTACATCAGTTCGTTGGAAAGATGCTTATATTGATACCATAACAACAACAGGTGCTATTACCGTTGGTGGTGATTTAACTGTAAATGGTACAACAACTACAATTGCAACAACCAATACTGAAATGAAAGACCAATTTTTATTCTTGGCTAGTGGTTCACAAGGAAGTAATGTAGATGCTGGTATCATAGTTCAAAGTGGTTCTGCTGCAGGTTCTGGTTCAGCTCTTTATTTTGATAACTCAGACCAAAGATGGTCAATTGCTGACAGTATTGCAAAAAATCAAACAGCTGCTGTTGGTTCAACACAATTTATAACCACTGTAGCTACATCAACTAGTTCACCATCAGGTGATGGTGTGGGTATTGGTTCTATGTGGGTTGATACAAACGAAGATGACGGAGCAGGAGTTGGAACAATTTATATAAGAACATCATAATAAGAGGTATCAATGGCAGTAAATTTTAATGGTGGATTTAAAATAGGTGGTGTTGAACATCATCATCCATTATCGGCAGACGAAATAAGATATTTGTTGACAATATTAAAAAAGTGTACATTTACAGGTGAAGAAATGGAAAATTTAGTTGTTATTACAATGAAATTACAAGAAGAATATAAACGGGTTTCAGATATCGAAGAAAAAAATAAGTAATTATTGGCCCATCTCTATGGCAGATGATGGGAAGTGGGCTACACACTTTGTAGTAACCAACCGTAGTTAGGGGGGATACATGCCAAACTGGAAAAGAGTCATTACTAGTGGTAGTAATGCATCTCTCAATCATATAACCGCAAGTGGTGATATAAGTGGTTCAGCAACATCAACTGGTTCATTTGGACATCTCATGGTTGAAGGTGGTAATTTCACATCAGCTTCATTGGCTGCTGGTGGTGGAGGAGTAAGTTTCCCAACTACTGAAGTTGTAAGTTCAAGTGCAGCTTTATATATTGGAAATGTTGGTGGTGCTTATGTAAGTGCAAGTCAAGGAAATTTAGAAATAAGTGGAAGTGGAACTGCTTTACTTGAAGTGTTGGGTAACATAAGTGGTTCATTAACTTCAACTGGTTCATTTGGTCAAGTAGATGTTGCTAATAAGTTGTTTATTAATGGTGCTAACAATGAGGTTAATCTTAATGTAATAGGATTAGTTACTGGTCACGGTCATAGTGATAACAACAATAGGTTTACCCTTGCAAGTGGAACAGGATTATATTTCTATGATTCCAATGGTTCGATAAAAAGAGATAGTAGCACACTACAATTTCAAGGGAAACAAGGACATAAGTTTTTATTTACCGATGATGATTATGGATTATCAATAGGAACAAATACAGTTACAGGTTATGGTTTCCGAGTTCAAAGATCAGGTTCAAGTGGTACTGCAATAATATCAGATGATGCTGGAAACAACCCTTGGGAATTTAATCGTTCTGGAAGTAATGTCTTTAGTGGTTCATCAACCTCAACTGGTTCGTTTGGAAGAGTTGAAGCAACAAATATAGAAGGAACATTGGTAACAGCGGCACAGACAAATATAACTTCGGTTGGAACAATTGGAACAGGAACCTGGCAAGGTACAGAAGTTGGGTTGGGATATGGTGGTACAGAACTTGTTGGTGAAACTGATGGTAAGATAGTAATCGCTGATGGAGCTGGAGCACCTGTACATTTAGACGTTGGTTCAAGTACTGGTATAACAATACTTGGAACTATAGCGACTGGTGTTTGGAATGGAACTGTAGTAGCGAGTGCATATTTGGATTCTGATACAGCTCATTTAACAACTGACCAAACATTTAGTGGAAATAAAACATTTAGTTCCGCAATAACTGCAAGTGGCGACATAAGTGCAAGTGGAACAATAACTGCTAATTCATTTGTTGGAACATTAACAGGTACATCTACTGGTTTAACTGGAACGCCTGATATAACTGTAGGTTCACTTACTGCTACATCAATAACATCATCAATTGTAACTTCATCAATACTTTATACAGAAGGCTCAAATATATTTGGTGATGCTACAAGTGATACTCATACATTTAATGGTAGTATAATTGCTGGACACATAACCGCGAGTGGAGACATAAGTGGTTCAGCAACATCAACTGGTTCATTTGGAAAGCTATCTATAAATTCAGCAGATCCTACTGCTGGGATATACCCTTATGTGGCAAATCTTGCAGGTGATGTTGAAATCGGTGGAAAACTTTGGGTTGGTGATGAACATGCAGCAGGTACAACATTTTCAGGTATAGAAGGATTTGCTGATGATTTAGTAATAGACGGTGGCTCTAGTACTGGAATGACATTGGTATCAACTACTACTGGTAAAGGGACAATAGGTTTTTCTAATTATAATGATGGTGATTATTCTTGGATTCGATTTGATGCAAATAAAGCTGTAACAACATTTAAAGTTGCTGGTACTGAAGATGTATTACAATTAACTACAACTAAAATTTCTGGTTCATCAACCTCAACTGGTTCGTTTGGACATCTTATGGTTGGTGGTGGAACATTCACATCTGCATCATTAGCAGCCGGAGGAGGTTCTGGTACAGTTACCCAAATTGTAGCAGGTGATGGATTAAATGGTGGAACAATTACTTCAACAGGAACTATTTCAGTTGATTCAGCTTCAATGGGTGGATTTTATTCTGCTTCAATGAATAATTTTACAACTGCTGGAAGTGGTTCATTTGGTGGTGCATCAGCAACTTCTGGAAAAACCCTAACCGTAGAAGGCGACATAAGTGCAAGTGGTGATTTGTATTTAGGTGGTGGTGGTACACAAGCTTATTACTTTGGAGATACAATTACTGCAGCTGGAGGACTATATTATGATCACTCAGATGATAATATGTCACTTAACACAGCGGGGCCTTATAATGTATCAACTATAAGATTATATATATCATCTTCCGGTGGAATTACTATGGGAGATTCTGTCGTAGGTATCGGCACAAACAAACCACCAAAAACCCTAACCGTAGCAGGCGACATAAGTGCAAGTGGTGATTTATATTTAGGTGGATCTACATCATATATCAAAGATAAAAATGGTGATATACGAATGACTTTTGCATCTGCCGGTGATACTATAATTCACGATGAAAGTGGAAATGCTTTTGCTTATTTTGATGTTACTCAAGGACTTGGTATCGGTAACGCATCTCCACCAAAAACCCTAACCGTAAAAGGCGACATAAGTGCAAGTGGTAAATATTATGGTGGTGGTCCAGCTGTAGTGGGCCCAACACTCAAAACATTAGAAGTAGAAGGTAACATAAGTGCAAGTGGTCAGTTGTTTTTAGAAACTAATAAAAATATACATCTATCCAATTGGCCAGGAGGAAGTGGGATATGGTGGAATTCTGGTTCCTTATACGATACCCAGTTACGGTCTATTGTTGGTTATACATACTTAATATCTGGTTCTACTTATCAACATCAATTGACTACACCAGTAACAGGATATATGGGTATAGGAAAAGTAAATCCTACAAAAATGTTAGAAGTAGCAGGCGACATAAGTGCAAGTGGTGATTTACTTTTACAAGGTGGTATTACTGCAAGTACTGATATATATGCTCTTGGAAACATTATTGGTGATGATTCAACAAATATAACAAATATTAGCTCTATATATTTAGATGCTATCCATGGAGATTCTGATACTAATGTACAAATTGGATTGGGTACATCTGGAATAAACTTTACTGCAGAAGATGGTGATAAATTTGAATTTAATCAAGGTGAATCTAATGTAGATTTACGATATTATAATTCAGATGAATCTACAATGGTATTTTTTGATGCAAGTACTTCAAAGGTAGGTATCGGAGAAGATATATCAGAAACTCCAGCAAAAACCCTAACCGTAAAAGGCGACATAAGTGCAAGTGGTAATTTAATTTTAGGTGTTGGTGGTGATATACATTTAAAAACTGGAAATCACATACAATGGGCATCCGGTTCTGGTGCTAGTGATTTATCTCTTTTGTCGCCAGGTGGTGGATTAACTATATATTCTGGTTCAACAGGAATACATACTTTACATCAAGGTGGGACGGGAAATGTCGGAATACATACATTAAATCCACCAAAAGCCCTAACCGTAGAAGGTGACATAAGTGCAAGTGGGAAATATTATGCCGGCCGCTATCCACTTGTTAGTGGCAGACCAACATTAGAAGTAGAAGGAAATATAAGTGCAAGTGGCCACTTATTGTTAAAACCAGATGCGAAAGTCGGCTTTAATTCTCCCAATGCAGATGATGATTTTATCAACTATGCTTCAAATTTCGATGATATTACGATAAAAAGTCGTACAATCTTTTTGGACTGTAGCTACCTTGGCGGTGTCGGTATTCAAACAAGAAATGCTGCAGTTTATGGTTTAACCGTATTAGGCCACATAAGTGCAAGTGGTGATTTAATTGTTGGTAATTTATCTACTACTTTCATAAGTGCAAGCACCGGAAATATATCAGCGAGTGGTTGGATATCAGCATCACATTTTAGTGGAAATGGAGCCGGATTAACAAATGTAACTGCAACTACATCTCCGGCTGGCTCAGACACTCATGTACAATTCAACGATGGTGGTTCAACTGGAGGTGACGCTGGATTTACTTATAACAAAACAACTGATTCAATAACTTTAGCTGGAAGTGGTTCATTTGGTGGTGCATCAGCAACTTCTGGAAAAACCCTAACCGTAAAAGGCGACATAAGTGCGAGTGGTGATTTGTATATCGGTAGTGTTGGTGGTAATTATATAAGTGGATCTAATGGTAATTTAAAAATAACTGGTCGTTTAAGTGCTAACTATAAATCATTTGATATTCCACATCCAACTAAACCTAATAAAAGATTGGTTTATGGTTCTCTTGAAGGTCCGGAATATGGAGTTTATATAAGAGGAAAACTTGAAAATGAAAATATTATTTATTTACCAGAATATTGGACAGAATTAGTAGATGAAAATACAATTACGGTTCAATTAACACCAATCGAAAATTATCAAAAATTATATGTAAAAAAGATTAAATCAAATAAAGTATATATAGGTAAAAGTGGATTTAAAAATATTAATTGTTATTATAATGTTTATGCAGAAAGAAAGGATGAAAAAATAGAAGTGGAGGTTGAAGAATAATGTCATTTCAGATATATGAAAGTACATCTTTACAAGTAATAAATTCTGGAAGTGTTGTAATGGATCCAGGTGGACTTTTTGTTGCAAGCAACTGGTCGGGTTCAACCAACATTCATCCGCTTTCAAGTTCGGCTGATATATATAGAAATAATGGTCCAATTGGTGAAAATTATTATGCTATTCTTGACGGTTCTAATGATAGGGTAGACTTTAAAGTGGGCTTATCTCCTTTTAAAATTCTTACTACTGGATTTGATGTTAATAATACAGGAAGTAATGCCGGACTTACACATAGTTGGTGGATGAAAACTTTTTCTACTTCAAATCATTGGGTTGGTAGTTTTGCTCAAAGTAGTATTGGCTCAAATACCTATTATAGTGGATGGGGTTGGTATGGTGGAGGTGGAATCATCGGTAATATGAGTGGAGTATTCTTTCCAGCTGACAATGATTGGCATCATTATGTATTTACTTATGATTCCGGGAGTCAAAAAGAATATATTTATATAGATAATGATCTCAAAAAGACAATCAGCGCTGAAGTTCCGGCAAGTTATTACGCATATCAATTCGGCTCAATTAATGGGACAATAGATGAGTGGGCATTTTGCCATAAGTTTTTATCCCCTTCAGATTTAGCACCATTTGGAAAACCAATAAATTTAATGAAAAAGAAAGATGAACTTAGACTTAAAGCATATATTAAATTTGGTGATGGAATTGAACAAGGTAGCGGTTCTTTGTGCCATAGTCTGTTAGATGGTGAGGGTACGTTTTCTACGGGCAGTTTTTATTGCGAGTTGACTTCTGGTGGTTATATAGGATCAGGCTCAGCAGATTTATTAAAAAATAGTGGAAAGGTAGTAAATTTTAATGTTTGAAGATAGAAGATATATAATAATAGAATATGATCAAGTTACTGATGAGATGTTATCTAATTCAATATCATCAAATAATAAAGATAATTTAAGAAAAAGTGAAAAAGATGGAACAAATAAAACTATTATAACTGTAGCATCTAATATACCATATTGTTTTAATGGAATGACATCTTATACAAATGATAAAATTCGTGAAATAATGGCTGATATAAATGGAGATTGGTTTCCAACCGAATTATCAGCATCTATAGCAAGAGGAGATATTTAGTATGGCGTTTGATGTAGTAATAGAACCGGCAAGTGGAAGTATAGAAATAACTGGGTCAAGTTTAACTTTTATTGGTGAAAAAAGTGGATCTTTATTTCAAATACAACAATCACAAAATGCAAATTTACTTGTTGCAGGCGACATAAGTGCAAGTGGAACTGTATATGGTGGTAGTTTTCAACATTCACCTACTGGACACATAACCGCAAGTGGAAACATAAGTGCAAGTGGTGATTTATATGTAAGAAGTGGTTCATTTGGTGGTGCCGGAACTACAAGTGGACAGACCCTAACCGTAGAAGGCACTATAAGTGCAAGTGGAAATGTTTTAGCTAGTGGATATAAAATTGATGGTTATAATGGTGTGACTTTTAGTGGAACAAATATACAATTTGGATATGCAAATAATTGGACTGGGTTTGAATATGGAAGACAAGATACTGATAATCACACATTTACTGGTAACATAACCGCAAGTGGAGACATAAGTGCAAGTGGTGATTTGTATGTAAGAAGTGGTTCATTTAAAGATATAAATGTAGAAGGTCACATAAGTGCAAGTGGTGATATATTTAACACAGGTCAAATTCATTCAGATGCCAAAAATGGTTTACCTGGTATTTTTGTAAAAGATAATGATTCACATATTATATCCTCTTCTGGACAGTCAGCCAATGATTTAAAAATTATTATGGGTGATATTGGTGAAGGTCAAAACGGAACAACATTTACCCTTGATGATAGTGGTACTGGTGCTGTCAAAATAAATAAACCATTATCAATAAATACAAATACACCAGCTACAAATATGGAACTAACCGTAGCAGGCGACATAAGTGCAAGTGGTGACATATTTTTAGAACAAAATAAATATATTAAATGGGAAAATACAAATAATAGTAGTATTCGAGTCAATTCCAATCAAATGTATATAGAAGCAGATGGTGATATGCATCTTTCCCCAGATGGTGATCTGTCCATACGAGTCGGATCAACAGAATATGCTAGTTTTGATGGGAGCGCAGAAAGTTTAGGAATTGGAAACGATACTCCACCAGAAAAACTAACCGTAGAAGGCAACATAAGTGCAAGTGGTGGTTATTATGGAAGTAGAACATTTGAAACTGGTTCTATTACTGCTGTGGGAAATAATTCAGGTGCAGACATTGTATATTTTGGTGCAGGTTCATTAACCACTGGAACATTGTATTATTTAGCTACAAATGGAACTTGGACAGCTGCTGATGCATCTGATAATACAGCAGGTGCAGATGAATTATTAGGAATTGCGTTGGGTTCAAGTGCTACATCTAATGGTGTGTTATTAAGAGGTGTTGTAAATGTAACAGGAATTAGTGGTTTAACTAATGTTGGTAGAGCATTATATATCAGTACAACTGCAGGTGATGTTACAGAAACAGCACCGAGTAGTAATAATGAAATAGTTAGAATTGTTGGATATGTTTTAAATGCAAATGATACAATGTATTTCAATCCAGATTCAACTTGGATAAAAGTAACAGCATAGGAGATTTATAAATGGCACAGGCGACTTATTATGTATCTTGGCAATATGGTAATGATTCAAACAGTGGAGCAGCTGATGCCCCACTTGCTTCTGTAGCTGCTGTGGATGCTAAAATAGCAGATGGTGATCGTATAATTTATCAAAAAACAGAAAAACCTACTATAATGGATAGTAATGGAGATCCAGCATATTTAAAATTTACAAATAGTAGTGCAACTGTTTATGTTTATACAAGTGCTTCGGTAGCTGCTGGATCACCATCAACAGATACATCCTTTGATGATTCTATTTGGGATTATTCAAATACTTTTGCGTTAGATTTTATATCAAGTAGATATGATTTCGACTTACCAGAACAACCTTACTCACAATCAATGTGGTTTGGAGTAAAATCAGCATGGAATGGTGTGATATATTTAAATGAAAAATGGTATTCACCAAGAGAAGATACACCCACTATAACAGAAACTGCAGTTTGGATGAGTGGTAGTTTTGATGTGAGTACTTCTACTACGTCTACTAGTGATAGTACTGGTTTTCAAAGTGTTGATGAAGAATGGCAAATGCTTGGTGGATATGCATATGATGGGGATTCAACTTGGACAGCTCCAGCAGATGATTCCGATGAAGAATCTGTTTTTAGAAATACATATAATTTTTCTTCTGGAACTACTAATGGTAAAGGTACTCTGTTTAAGATGCAGAGTGAATATAGTCTTTATATGGAAAGATTAACAGCTTTTAATTTTAATCGTGCTTTTTATCCAGCAAGTTCTTATGTTTGTGAATTTAATAAAATAAAATCTTCAGCGTGTTATTATGGTTTTTGGCTTTCACAGGGAAGAATGATGAAACTAACAGATCATATACATACTCATCCGACAGTTGCTGGACTTCAGGTTAATGGTCAATGTAGTCAAGTATATGCTGCAAGATTTATTGTAATAGGATCTTCGCAGCCAAATAGTACAGCAATGAACGGTATGCAATTATATACCACTACAAATAGTTATTTTGATAGATATTTATTCGCAGGTGCTTATCGAAACGGAGTTTATATAAAATGGGGTTGTGGTGAGGTAGTATTCAATAAACCAAGTTTTCCAAACCCATATAGTGGTGGTAGTACAACTAGTTATGGTCCGTGGGGTTCTGATAATCATCTAGCTGGTACAGGTATAAGAGTTTATCAACCATCAGGTTTTGGAAATAATCCAGCTGGTTCTACACACGGAGTATATGCGGCTACTGTTTATTGTAATCGGTATAATACTTATAATCAAAAATATGAAATGGATGGTAATCCAATGCTTTCTATTACAAGTGGTTCAAATGATGAATTTCATAGAGTTTATTTTAATACTACAGATAACACTGGTAATGATTCAGAAATTAGTTATTACGAAAAGAGTGGCAGTGGAGTTGGTTCTAGTGGTAATGCAATAGCATTTTATCCAAAATTTGGTGATGCAACTGATAATGTCTTACCTGGAGTGGGTGGTGATGTATCCCGCGACGAACAATATAAAAGACTAGCATTTTCCGGACAATATGGTGATGAAATACCACCATTGGCTATAGATTTAATAACAAAATTTCCAGTAAGTGATGGAGATGCTTTAAAAGTTACATTTCAGGCTAAAAAAGATAGTTCTTTTGATGGATGGTTTGGACAAGTATTTACTGGTAATGGGAACAAGGCTACAGGATCTGTAAGTCAAAGTATATTAACTACATCTTGGGCAGAATATTCAACTACTTCACCACCTGTAAAAAATAATACTATTTTAGAATGTCATTTTTTATGTAGTGGGAGTGCTGGTCAGGCTGCTTTAGATCATATAAGTGCGAGTTTTGTATAGGAGTTTTTTATGGGATTTAAAATTTTAAATACTGAAGATAATGGAAGATTAATTGATACAACAATACAATTTGTATATAATAATGGAACACGAATTGAAAAAAATATGAATTTTCAAAATAATATACCAATAAGTTCATCAGTTAAAATGGAAATGGATAGAATGCAAGAATTATATGATGGTATGTCTACTTATAGTAGTAGTTTAAGTAGTTCTATTATATTATCAACCGAATCTGGTAGTATTACATTTACGATAACATCAATGTCTTTTGATTACAATGAAGGTATAGTAGAAACCAATTTTGAACCTTCCAAAATACCTCCAGAACATAAAAGTGGATCTGAATATCAATATCATATGAAGTCATCATATGAACTTCTTCAGTCTAGTTTACATGATCATTTTATGATACTATTTTCTACAGGAAGTGATGATATGATATTACAACGAAGTACTGATGGTGAATAATAATGCCAATTAATTATGATAATATAGTATCTGGTAGTTTTTATAAACATGGAGAATTATTTCATATAATTCCATTATCTGCATCTGGACATTTTGAATATTTTCAACATGGTCAACCAGTTGAAGATGTTGTTGGATTTTTCTTTCCACCCACAGTTGTTGCTGTGGAAGAGGAAGAGGAAGAAGGATATAGTCATATAGTAATGGGAGTAGCAAGTGCAAATATTTCAACAATAAATGGTGTTGCAACAGCCAACATTTCAAAAGTAAACGGAGTATAAAATAATCCTAATTCTTTAATATTTTAATATTTATATATGAATAATTGTATAAATATGGAGAAACCCATGCTCAAATTAATGGACTTATTAACAGAAGGAGTTCATGATAAAGGTATATTTAAAGCTGTCTTCTTGGCGGGTGGTCCCGGTAGTGGTAAATCTTATGTAGCAAAAGAACTTTTTGGTATTCCAGAAAAATTTAATATTTCTATGGCTGGTATGAAGATGATAAATCAGGATAAGGAATATAAATTTTTATTAAAAAAACATGGATTTGATCCAGAATGGTTGGATGCATATCCTGAAGATGTATTTCAACACATATCAGATGAAATGAGAGAGTTTACGAGAGATTTAGCTGCTGCAAGAAAACAAGGATATATGAAAGGTAAGTTGGGAATGATTATTGATGGAACTGGCCACAAGTTTCAGAAAGTAAAAGCTCATAAAAAAGAATTAGAAGAAAATGGATATGATACTTATATGGTATTTGTAAATACAAGTTTAGAAGTTGCTCAAGCAAGAAATAAAGAAAGAGATAGAGTATTACCAGAAAAGATTGTAAAAAAATCTTGGAATGATACAAGAAAAAATTTAGGAGCATATAAAGCTATATTTAGTGGAAATTTTGTATTAGTTGATAATTCTCAATTTTTAGATGCAAAGCTAGCTAGACATAAATTTGGTGATATAGCTAAATCATATATAAATAAATGGGTAGGTGAACCAATTAAAAATCCAATAGGACAGAAATGGGTTCGAGATCAATTTAAAATTAAACAAGCGGGAATAAAATAGGAGTTATTTGAATGGTTGCGTTGACTTATAACGTTAATAGGAGAGAGAAAATGATAGATGTACAGTCAGCCATTTCCGAATTGGGTGTTCCTATCGCCATGTCATTAGCTATGATGTGGGGGTGCTTCTATCTCATCAAATATATAACTGGTCAACATACCGTAATGATGAATACTAAATTTGAATATTTAACTGGTATCATCGTAAAGTTAATTGACCAACAAAAGCTGATGCAGATGGATTTAAAGTCTTGGTCATCCAATACACAAACTCTTGTTGATTTCCTTAAAGAAGAAAGAGACAAAGAACAACAACGATTAATAGAGAAGGCTAAAAACAAAGGCCTGTAGGAGAATAGTTATGAGAAAGTTTATACTTGGTTTCATAATAACATCAATGATGTTTGGTGGATATTTTAGTGATAATTTTCTAAAATATTCTACCTTTTATGGTAGTGTGAGTTTGGAATCACCATTCACACCAAAACAGAAGTTTGCCGTTGATACACAAGAAGGAACTTTCGAAGAAACAACTGAAGAGATAGAAGGTTCATATAATTATTCAGTTGGTTTAAGAAAACTTGCTAGGTTCAAATATCAATCAAAGAAGAGCAACTTTTATGATGGTTCTGAAAAAGAATTATCTGATGTTGCTACACTTGGAGCTGTAAGTGGTTGGGAATATTTATTTAAATGGTCTGCGATTAGAAGTTTTGGTGAAGAATTTGTAGATTCGGAATCTTGGATAAGATATTTAGGTGATTGGTTTGTTATCAGAGGTTCATATGCTAACTTTGGTAGAGAAGATTTAGAGTTTGGACAATTAGATGTGAGATTAAGAAAATCTTTGGGTAGTAGTTGGAATTTTACAACTGGTGTAAATTTTAGAGGACACCCAGCATATGGGTTATTTCCATTTGATAGATGGTTGAAAGATAATAATAATCAATGGTGGGAATTGGCATATGAATATGGTTATTATGATAATCAATATATTATAGAAAATGATTGGGCAGATTACATTTGGTATAATGAAAATGATGAAGTAGTTGCAGAAACTGATGATGAGTTTTATGAATATGTTTATGGTGATTTGATACATCAGTATAATGAAGATGAAGCAGATAGAATTGGATGGCAGTATGAAACATCTGTAGTATTAGGTATAGATTATTATAAATATGCACAACAATGGTGGATTCATGGATGGGCATCTGTAATGCCATATAGTGTTGGTTTAACTGAACATTCATTCAAGTATAAGAGTGGTGAAATAGATCACGATGTTGGTTTAGTTGTTGGAGTTAAGTTAGGTAAACATTTTGGTGTATTTGGTGAAGGTAGATATTTATCATATTGGGGTATAGATTCGTATGAAATTAAAGCAGGGTTAAATTATGTCTTCTTCTAAACCTATAGGAGAAATATTAGTTGAGAAGGGTTATATAACCCAACAACAACTTGATGCTGCATTATCAGTTCAAGGTGATGATCAAGTTGGCCAACTTATGATTACTTGGGGTTTTATAACACAGGAACAATTATTGGATGCTTTAAATATACAAGCCCCACCACCACCTCCTCCTCCTCCATCTTATTTACAACAGCAACAACCTATGTATCAACAACCTGTTGCTCCACCACCATCTGCTCCAGACTTAACTATGGATACATTACAAAAATCAAAGTTTAACATTGATTTAAAAACTTTAATTTATGTTGGTTCATTATTAGTAACAGCTATTACTGGATATTTTACATTTATGGCTGAGTTAGATACAAGATTTGCAGCACTTGAGGGTAATGATAAAGATTTAATGATTGAAATGGATAAAAGACTTACTGCATTAGAAAATACATTTACACCAATTGGTGACGGGGTTTATTCAGTAGACCCAAGTGGAACTTGGCCACCATCTCGTGGTGAGTACAAGATGAAAGATGAAATGTCAAGAAATAAAATCATTGTTATAGAAAAAGATTTAGAAGATATTAAAAAAGATTTAGAAAAACTCGAAGATAAGGTCAATCAGTAGGAGTGGTTATGTTTAAGAAATTATTTATATTATGTTTGTTGGTTACATCGCTCTTTGGTGGTATTAGGGAATTAACAGATGAAAATTTTGATAGAGCTACTGGTAGAGGATTAGTAGTCGTAGAATTTTGGGCAACTTGGAATGAAAAAAATAAAGTTGTATTATTAGATGAATGGGATACATTTGATGCAAAAGTGTATAGAGTAAATATTGATTTGTATCCTAAAATACAAGCCAATAATGATGTGGTAATACTCCCCACTATCATCTTTTATGATGAGGGTGAAGAAGTGAAACGACTTCAAGGTGATATGTCTTTTTCATTAAAGACATCAATAAAAGAATTTGAAAATATAATAGAAGAAATACTGAGTAGTAAATTTTAGGAGAAATGTTATGAATAAATTGTTTACAATATTAATGGGTATGTTTTTAATAATCACTTGTAGTGATAAATCACCAGTAGGTCCATCAAGTGAACCAGAACTGCGGGGTTGTGCTGGATCGGAAATTTATGATTGGTCTGATTTATCATTTAATAGAACATTAGATCAGAATGATACTTTGTGGTTATCTTTTGAATCTGACTCACTTGCTATTTATACTGTTTCATTTGATGCAGTGGGTTATGAGGGAACAATTTATGATGAATGTAATTTAGAAAATCCTGAAGTTGGGGATACGGTGCTTACCGCCTTTACTACAACTGGTTTGGATGAATTACCATTGGGTATAGTACCACCAGATGATTATTATTTGAGATTAGTAAACACAAGAAATCGATCTGAATTTAATATGACAATCAATATATTTGGTGTGACTTATGGTTGTATGGACAACACTGCTTTAAATTATGATGAAAATGTTAATTGGCAACTTGAAGGGGCGTGCCAATACCAAGATTGTAATACAGATTTTTATACAGAACAATATGGAGAAATGATGTTAGATTGTAATGGAAATTGTGCACCGGCTGTTTGGAATGGAGACCAGTGGTGTGATGATGGAGCATATTGTATTAATAATCCAGAAGGAGAGTGTATTACTGTAATTTTGTGGTGTGAAGAATTGGATTGGGATGGTGGTGATTGTGAAGTAATTATAGAAGAATGTCCAGAAGGAACTATTGAAGATTGTAATGGAAATTGTGCACCTGAAGGTTGGCTTGGAGATGGATATTGTGATGATGGTACTTATGAATATAATGGAATTCAGATATTCTTTAATTGTGACTTATATAGTAATGATAATGGTGATTGTGATTTGGGTAGAACATCTCAACAAAGAGTTTTACCTAATGGGAGAATATTAATTGCCAAATAGAAAAGCAAAAGATAGAAAGATGTGGAAGAAAAGACTTAACAAATGGCTGAATAAATATGGAAGAACTAAAAAACAACTTGAAAAATATAAAAAGAAACATGGTGCGGATAGTATTCCACCAATGCCTACATTCTAATGATTAAACTAAAATCATTATTAACAGAAGCTGCATGTGGATTATGTTTTCAATGGGCTTGGAGACGAGTAACAAAAGGTGGACCTGCTTTAAGATTAGTTCATGGAACTGTTTATCCACCTTCGTTGGGAAAAAGAATAGATCACGCTTGGGTTGAAAATAAAAATTCAGTTTGGGATTGGCAGATGCATGGCAGAGGTAGAAAAGATGGATTAGATTATGTAAAAATGTGGATTGATGATGAAAAGAAGATAGAAAAATATTTCCGCAGAGGATTTGATAAGAAAGAATATTATAAAATAGCCAAAGTTAAGGTAGATAACACATATAATAGGGAAGAAGCTTTTATGGCAATGGCAAAAAATAGAAATATGGGGCCTTGGTAATGATTAACGAATTATTAGCTGCTGCAATATTATC
>Ga0080013_1001668_pt1 | contig 28527 bp, 37 predicted proteins | sample ETNvirenome_6_85_FD_69236 | JGI IMG/M metagenome (GOLD analysis project Ga0080013, IMG submission 69236) | Marine viral communities from the Pacific Ocean - ETNP_6_85 (SPADES assembly) (version 2) | ecosystem: Environmental > Aquatic > Marine > Oceanic | place: Pacific Ocean | collected 2013-06-19 | reverse complement strand
GTTACCCTCCTTCCACTTCGGCAAGAATACGTCGGCCATAGTTTTATGGTCTTTCGGGGGAATGCCGCCGCCCGTACCCCCACGAGCGACGGCGAACTATCCCCCAAAAAAACTAGACTGTTAAGTTACCGCGAATTGACCGAGGTCGAGGATGCGGAGACCGATCACGATTTCGCCAGCAGTTGCGCTGGCGATGGCCGCGTCGGTTACTTCAAGGAGGACGCTTGTGTCACTAGCTACCGCTTTCACGGCCTGTGTCAGACCACCCCCGGATGTCGCTGTTCCGGCATCCCAGTTTTCCCCGGTGTTGAATACAGGGTTTGAGGTTCCATTCCCCATGTCGTCCACGTCGAGGGCATTGATGAACTCGTCGGGATCGCCGGTGGTTGTTCCGACGTCGATGACGAGTGACGTCGTGCCCGCGAATGCGGTGGCCTCATAAACGCCGCAGAGTTCCACCGCCCCACCCGCTGGGATGGTTGCGATGGTCTGCTGTCCGCCGTTGCCGATTGATATTAGGTCGAGGTAGGTCAGACGAATGACGTCCGTGAACCCGCGACCTGCTTCATTGTTACTTAATTCTGCCATGATTAGTTTCTCCTAAGTTATGGATTATCAAGAGAAAACGCCATGCGCCTTGGGGCTGTAGCAAGCAAGCCCACAGACGACGTCAACATAACCTCTTTTCCCGCCTCCTTGGTCTTCCAATTCGGTGCGGGATTCCGCCTTCAGCGTGAACACGCCGACGTATTCCGGATCGACTAGGAGACCGGCGTCGGCCACGACCGTTCCGGGCGCGCCTGCCGTCCGTGAAACAAAGGTCGAGGGAACTATGGCAACGTTGCCAAAGTCACCTTCGTATACGTTGACCGTGAGCGTGATTTTCTTTGAGTCGGCGGTCTGTGTGACCGTGTAGACCGAATCATTGCTGGTGGTGTCCGCCCGCGAGAAGAAGCTGATGTCCTTCTTGAGCGTTGCTCCGGCTATTAGCGTCAACTGGCCTCCGGGCAAACCGTTCGCGTTGTACAGGTCTTGCAGGACGCCGTTGAAGAGAACCTCCGTGATCGGCGTGGTGGTGTCGCGCGCAACGCACTCGTAGGCGTCGGGAACGTCCGACAGGCTCGCCTCCAGCCACTTGGTCAGTCCGCGAGTCAGGTACGGCGACCCGGCGCCCGCGTCAGCTTGGCGGTCTTGAGTCGAGCAGATAGCCGTCTCGATACTTCTTTTCACCTGACGCGTGCTCTTGCCCTCGGCCTCGGCAAATTCACTTGAGACCCCGGCCACGCTGGTAAGCTGTTCGATGTCGCTCACCATGTAGCTATCGCGGAATTTTTGCACGTAATTTCCAAGACGCGCCCGGTTCACGGTAGCATTTTGAAAAGACGTTACGTCCTCGCCTTCGTTGACGCCCGCGATGTTCGGGTCTAAAAGAGAGTCGCATTGCCATTCATTGTACGTAGCGGTCGCTTTTTTCTTTTTTGCAAGGGAAAGTAGAGGCGTTGCCTCAGGTTCGAGAATGGACAAGATATCGGTCAAGTCTTCTCTATTTCCCGTAGTGTTGTATGAAGTTGCTAGTGCCACTTCGTTGCCCTCCTTGGGCTGTTAGATGTTAAGTTTTTACGCTGCCGCTCGTTTGAGTTGCAGGTACTGGTTGTAGTCGGCCATCGAGCCGGATGCGTCGAACTTCGCTTTCGCCGCCGTCAGAGCTTTCTTCCCCGTCACTTCCCCCTTCGGAGCCTTCGGCGTTCCCGCCGCTTCTACGTTCGCCGCAGGAGCCTTGGGTTTCTTCGCCTTGGGTTTTCCGTTCGCTTCCGCAGCGGCCTGCTCCTTCTGTACTTGCCGCAGTCCCTTTACCATCAACCCCAACGCAAAGTTGGAGTTGGGCAAATGGTCTACCAGCGGTTTGTACAGCGGTGATTCCTTCACTTGCAGGAACATTGCCATGTCGTCGCTTTCGGGTTCACTGAGGAACCCGAAGGTCTGGACGGCCTGTTGGTCGGATGCGTTGCGCTCCTTGATCCAAGCCTGTCGCGCGGGCACGTCCTTTCGCAGGATGCGCCGAGCGTTGTTCTTGATGCGGCGGAGATCGGCCTTCGTGTAGGTCTTCTCACCGTCCTTCGCGACGAATTCGTTGCCGTCGTCGTCGTATTGGGACTCGTTCTCCGCGCTCTCCTCGGCCCATTCGACCAAGGAGTTCAAGTTCTCGGCTTCCTTGAGCAGTTGATCGTCGGTCACCGCGTTCGTAAGGGCGTTGTCCCGCAGGAATGCAGGCGCCTCGTTCGCAGTGGTCGTCTGTTGTTGCTGCATCTGCTGTTGCAGCGCCAGGTTCTGCTCGGCCAGAGTCTTCTTCTGGGCGGTCAGTTTGCCGAAGCGCTTAACGGCGGATGCATTCAACTGCTTCGCCAGAGCCGCCGTCTCGTCTTCCGTCAGGGAGTCGAGATCGACGTTGTGCTTGGATTGGGTCTGTTCGGGTTCGGTTTCCTCTGCGGGCGGGTCCGGTTCGTCCGGGGCTTCCTCCTGCATGGCCTCCGCCAAGGGATCGCCTTCGTCCACAGCTTCTTCTTCAGCGGATTCGGGTGCTTCCTCGGGTTCGCCCTCCGGTGTTTCCTCGGATGACTCCCTGCGCTCCAGCAATTGTGAAGCGTATTCGGCCATACTGAGGTTTCCCTCGGGCTGCGTTGATTCTTCCACCGCGCTTTGTGTAGGGGGCGCGGAGACTTCCCCTTTTTCCAGTGTTTCCACAGTGTTGGCAAAAGTAACTTATTCCGGACCGGACTTCAATCCTTAATGCAAGTAACTTGCAATAAGCGGACAAAAAAAGCCCCGCCTGCGGCGGAGCAGACGGGGCGGGTGTGGTAGGGCCGGTGGTTACTGGCCCAAATTCGCTATGAAATCCAACTCCTCGTCCACGGCTTCCAATTTGCCCGTAAGCATGAAGTGACGGTTTACGCTCTCTATGACGTCCTGCGTCTGGAGTTGACGGATGATTTCCTCCCGTTGAAGTTCGCGGAACTTGATGAACTCCAGAAAATTTGGTTCGCCCTTCAGTTGCGCCATCGATTGCTGGGCCTCTTCGAGGTCGAGGTCGTGGTAAGTCTTCTTGAGGGATCGCCCCCTCCCATTGAAAAAGTTTATGATGCTCAACCTATTTCTTCTTTCCCTTCGCCCTTTGACGGGCGTAGTAAGCCGTTAATTGTTTCTTGCTTAGAATTCTTCCCGTGGGGGATTTGTACTTTCCGTTCTTCAGGCGCTTGAAAGGCATTTCAACGAGTCCCCGAGTAAATGAGGCTTAATACCAGTAGAAGGACGTCTATCAACGCATCGCGCTCAAGGAAGAACATCCCAATCGCTATGAGCCAATACCACTCTCGCTGGAGAGAGGACAAGTCACTTCTTCGCTTTCTTCTTGGCGGCTTTCTTCTTGGCGGGAGCCTTCTTGGCGGGAGCCTTCTTCTTGGGAGCCTTGCCGCCCTCCCATGCCTCGTTCACCTCGGGCGTGGAGGGGTCGTCCGCCTTTAACTTGCCGCCTTTGCCCCTCGCGCGCGCGGGTTTTTTAATAGGCGCCTCAAGGGCGGGTTGCTTGTGCAGGAAGTCCTGCACGGCGTGCTTGTAGAGGAACTTGCCCACGACTTGCCCGGTGTGCGGGTTCCTTACGTGGAATCTGCCGCCGACGTTCTCGATTGAATAACCTTTCATCTTTTTCCTTTCTTGCGACTAAGCAGCCGCAGTTTCGCCGTAGGGCGTGGGCGCCGTGCCCAGCCTGCCGATCTCGGCGTTCTGTTTCTGTGAGATTTGCATTTGAAGTTGTTGGAGGTAGGTCTCGATGCGGCCCTGTAGGGCAGGGTCGGTCTGTACCTTCTGCGTGATGTCGGGTTGCTGTAACCACTGCTGGAACATCTGGAGTTGAATCTCGGGGGAACCGCCGGGGCGTACGTTCGGCGGGACGCCCGAGTAGACTTCCGTGATAGCTTGGCGGGCGCCTTCCATGGCGCGGGCGCTCGCGGTCTCCTTCGGGAGCATGATCCGCTCGGCGGCGCCGGGGAGGATTTGTTCAGTGGCTACGATCAATAGTTGCTCCGTGTCGAGGACGCCCGACTTGTCCAGCATGCCCCCCAGTTCCGCTATCGCCTTCACCCGCTCAACCATCATGGCCGGGTCTTGAGTGGCTACGTCGAACTGGAGCCAGAAATCGTATCTTTCGCCCGCCGGTCCCTTGGAGTACTTCTGGACGTCGTTCACGCCGGTTACGCGGAAAAACTCCGCATCGGGGCCGTATTGCTGATAAAGAGTGAAGACTTGGTCGAGGACGTGCTTAAGGTGACTGAAGACCTTGTCCACCGTGGCCTGCTGTTTAGCCATTGCCTCGGTCGGGTCAACGCCGGGAGCGTTGCGGCCAAAGTAGCGGTCGGCGGATTCCTTAATATATCGACGCAATTCGATATTACCCGTGTCCAGGCGCGGCGTGTCCGCGAAGCTAACCTCGTTCGGGACGCGATAAGGAACCTTTACGCCCGGTCCCCATGCGGTCGGGCAGCGGCCCAAAGGGTGCTGGAGGGGAGGCAGCGTGGATAGACTCTGGCGGTCGATGGCGGCGTCGGTCTCGACCTTCAATACCTGTTGCAAAGATTCGACTAGCTCGGGGTAGCTGCGGGATGAATAGAAGCGCTTATTGTTCTCCTCCAGCTTGGTCGATATAAAAGGATACTGGCCGTGCCCATAGTCTAAGAGCGTATGCTTGGCGAAGAGGTCGTCGCCTCCGAGGCCATCACAGAAGACCGTGCAGTATATTCCCGGTACGTCGTCCTCATCGAGTAGACGCTGGTAGCAGTACACAATCGGCAAAGTCTGGTCGGGCGATTCCATGAAGTCGTCGCCGTCGCGCAGACGGCCCGCGTTGCCCGCTTGCGGTTCGCCCCCCGCGCCCATGCTGTCTATGGCCGCGTCTACGAACTTGGAGTCCCATCCCTCGCCGGAAACTTTGCTCTTCAGCATCTCCGGCGTCATCCGGATTACGTGGAAGACGTAGGGAGCCTCGTTCGGGTCGATGGTGTAACTGGGCCAGAAGACGTCCTCGCTCGGGGATAGAGCCTTGATGCGCGGTTGGTTGATCACTTGGCGGGTCACGGGGACCGTGGTCTCGCCGTCCTCGCGCAACTCGCGCAGCATCGCCTTTCCCTTCGCCTTGCTCACATTGAATTGGTCCGTGAGCATCTGGGTCAACTCCTCGTCCATGCTGCCGTCGATGATGACCTCCGCTATCTGCGGCATGGCCTGCGCAATCTCCTCAAGGTTGATAGCCTGTTGCTGCTTCAGGTCGTGGGAGTCCCAGTAAACGTAGGTAACCGCCAAACCCTGCTCGAACAAGTGGTTCAGGCTTAATTCAACCTGCTCATACCATTCGTCCATCTTGGAGTTGATCAACCAGCGGAGGAAGGCGCTTACCACGCCCGCCCTGCCGACGTCGCTGCTCTCAACCGGGGTCGCCACGATGTGGGCGCGGCGGATGGCCGACATGCACTGGGCGATGCGGCAACTGATTAACTCGTCCGCAAGGCGGACCTCCTGGTCGCTTGCCCCGTTCCACGGGAAGACCGTCCCCGTGCTCTTTAACGGGACGTGCTTCTTGAAGTCGGAGGATTTTCCGCTCCATTGGCAGTTGCGGACCTCCCAGTCGCGCTGACGGCGGTCAAGCCATTCGTCCAAGTCGTCCTGCGTTTCCGAGAATGCCTGCTGGAGGTACTCGACGTCGGGTTCCTTGGATGCATACAAAAGTTCCGGATCGCTGGACTCCATGTTGCAAAACTAAAGGTTGACGCAATTCGCGTCAAATCAATAACCGCCCCCGCCCGTGCAGGCGAGCATCGAGTTGGTGACGTGCTCGGGGTCGCAGATGCAAAAATAGCGTAAGCAATCTATGAAGTCCTTGAATTGCTCGGTGTTGCCCGAGCCGGTGTATTCCATAAGGCAGGTGATCAAGTTCTCGCAGCGGTCGGAGACGTACAGGCGCGGGCGGTTCTCCTCCGTCAGGGGTTCCGAGTCGTCCCATGACAATAAGTCGTTTATGCGGGCCACCCCCGCCTCGATGTCAACGCCGGGGGCAGCGCGAAAAATGAACCCCAGTTCGCCCATGCTGTTTATGATGTTGCTCGTCCCCTCCTTCGTTCGCACCGTCGCCGCCCCCATTCTGGGGTCTACGATGCGCTCGAAGATTTCCTCGCCCGATTCAAGCTCCTCGAAGTGGTCGCGGTAGTCCTCGTATCCCCAGCCGAGGGGGCGTTGGGCCGGCCCCGGTTTGCCCGTGCTGCGTCCCGCGTTGTTTACGTGCGGCAAGGCCCACTCGCCCATAGAAGCCTCGGGGAACTCCCGGTATACGTAGACCCTACCGTCAGGCATGACCGCCGCCCAGATCGCCACCCACGGTTTGCTCCCGCCGGGGTCGCAGATCATGTAGCGCGTCACACGCTCCGTGCCGTCAGCTATGAAGGGAATCTCGTCGTGCTCGATCACGTTTACGTCGCGGTTGAATCGAGGGAACCTGCCATGAAAGTTCTTCGATGGGATGCCGTACAATCGAGCAAGCTTCACCTCGATAGGTTGCTTCGAGTAAGTCTTGATCAAGTCCTCCCCGTCGATGAAGGGAGTTGCCGCCGTGCGCCAGTAGTAAATGCGGGTGTCGGGCCAGTTGCGGCAGACCTGCTCAACCGGGAGTTCCTTCCCAATCAACTTGCTGTACCGAGTCTCGATTGTTTCGGCGCCCTTGAGTAAAGTGTTAATCAGAGGCGTCCAGCCCTGGAGGGTCGTGAAGGTAAGGATGAGCCGACCCTTGTGGTCCGTCAGGCGCGCCAACAGGGTCTCGAAGATGCTCTGGTTGATCTCCTCGTCGCAGTGGATGCAGTGAGCGCTCCATCCCTCGAAGATTTGGCTGTCCGCCGCATATTGGCGGTAATTGTTGAAGAAGATGCTGCTCCCGCGATCAGCCCCCTCGTGGGTTACGGGCATGATGCACTTGTTGTCGCTAAAGCCGTTCTTGGCGCTGTATAGGATGCTGTGCTGCTCCGACTTCTTCTGGGCGCGCTTGTAACGCATGGGCATGGCGTCCCAAACGTACCGTTGGCTGTCCTGAATGCTGCGCTCCTCGCTGACGTGCATGCTGCGTAACTCCGCCTCCGGTATCCGCTGGGCCAAGTGCATCAGCATGCGGGTGGCGAAAACGGACTTGGATGACCTGTTCCCTCCAAGTATCACGTGCACCTTGACGTCCTTCCAGTTCTCCATTACACGGCGCCAACTGGGTAGCGTCCAACCCCACTTGATCGGGTCTTCCTTCTCCGAGGCCGGTTGGTTCTTCAATAAGTTGTTCATCATTAGAGCCTGCTCGTCGGTCAGGGCGTCAACCTCATCCGGACTCAAGGCGCAGGCAAGCTTGCCACGGTTGTACCGCAGCATCCCCTCCGGCCAAGGCACGCCGAAGGTGGGGTCGATCTCGTCGCAGTAAGTGAGGTTAGCCACGCCCCGACATCTCCATTGCCACGATTAACGCCGCTTCCAAGTCCGGCGCCTCGACTTCTTCCTCTCCGACGACCCAGCGCTCGCTATCCGTTCCTCCGTCAATGAGTCGAATTTCGATGGGGTCGGCCCCAACTTGGTGACATCGCACTGAAAATCCCTGGGAGTCGATTCGGGTAAAGCGCGTCCGAATTTCGTCCAGTGATACCGCGACCATCCTGATCCCTCCCTATAGGTACTCACCCAAGAAGTCGTGCAGCGCCACCCGCAGACGGTCAACCGTGTCCTTGTCGTACATCGGCTTGTCGTTCACGAGTGGTCCGCCGTGCTTCACGATCTTGCGTATCCACGCATCATACAGGCGCACCGCCTCGTCCAAGTCAGCCGCCCGCGCATACAGCTTCGCAGTAGCCTCGTCGTAGGCTACGAAGGTTGCCACCGGTTCCTTCTCACTCATAAATCGGGTAGGCAGCAGGCTATGTTATTCAGGGCGTCCTTTATTTCCTCTAGGCACAGATTAATGGAATTAAGGTCGATATTGGGGGACATTGTTATAATTTCATCCCAGTCAGACCCCGGAAGATCATATACGTCGCCGTTGCTCATCTTGACCTTTATTCGCCCGTTGGGGGCACGGTTCTCGTCAAGGGAATACTCAACGGAAGATATATGGTTAACGTTTAACACGAGGTTATTATCTCCTACTTCTACTAACATTTCAGTCTCCTTTCAGGTTCATTCATCATCGCATGAACAACTCGCGCCCTCGCGATAGTCGTTCAAGTGGATGCGGTCGCCGCACTCCTCGCAGTGATTCCAGCCCTCGCGAGCCTTGCGGTCAAGGTGCAGTTCCTTCAAGTAGTCGTCGTCGTATTCGGTTTCGGTTTCGTTCTCGCTCATATTGCTCCCTCCGGTTCCAAGGACAGTCAAAGTGGTTTCGCTCGGGGTCGTCCCATAAAATAGCCAAGGCCAAGGAAGTCAACGTCGCGGCGGTCTCCCGCCCCCGAATAATACGACCGTCAAGATCATCCCCATTAACAATACCAACGCCAAGGCAATCATCAAGCGCGTCGGTCATGCCGCGCGGTTCCGTGAGGCGGCTTCGAGGAGGGCGAACAAATCAACGGCGCCCGGACGAAGGCGGGGGTGCTTCGTGCGTATCTTCTCGCCCCGACGATAACGCAGTTGGCAACCATCCCAGAAGCGGCGTATCGCCAAGTCCAGCTTGCGCTTGTCGGCAGGCGACGAAAAAGTCGGACCCGCCGTCCACGGGATCGCGTCCAAGGGACGTGTCTCATTAGACGCGAAGTTCGGCTTCAACTTCTTCGACATTCGACAATCTCCCGCCAAACCATGCGGCCACGTTCACCGTGACGGCATTACCCATCTGCTTGTATCTGGGGCCGTCCACCTGCTTCGCCACCTTCCCCGTAGCCTGCCATTCGTTCCCATCCAATTCCACTTCCGCCTTCTCCAAAGTCCAATCGTCGGGGAAGCCTTGAAGACGTTCGCATTCGCGAGGCGTCAGGCGGCGCACGGTGAGGTTGCTCGCCGCCAAGGAAGTATAATCCGTCACGCGACTCTGGTGGTCCCCGATCAGGGTGCAGGAGGTTTCGCCGTCGCCATTGCCGCGCGCGTCGTAAGTCGCCACGCCCACGCCCTCGCCGCCCTGTCCCGCCCGTAAGGTCAGGCATACGTCCTCGCTCGACTTCGGCGTCTCGTCGCCGTTCCATGAGCAGACGGCGTGAGCTTGAGTATCGGCGGTCAAACCGAACGAAACCTCTCCGTCACTAATATGCGCTTGGCCTTTACCTCCACACATATCTACTTGCGCCATCACCTTCGGCCCGCTCGCGTTGCTGATCCCCGTGGCAGAGGTTACCGTCGCAGCAGTATCGCCCGTCTCCTCGCCGTTGTAGACGTCGCAGCCTTGGGCGATTACGGCGGCGTCCTGCGTAGTTCCCGTCGATGCTTCCATGCGCTTAATAATGGTAGGCGCTATGTCCTCGCCGCTCATGGTGGCCACCGCCAGCGTCTCGCTCCCGCCGCCTAGGTCGCCGCCTTCGCTGCGGAGGGTTCCGACTCCGGGTTCGTATCCGCCGAAGCTACCCGGCGTAAAGCCTCCTCCAGCATCGGCGGCAGAGTCTTGCCCCGATTCTCGGCGCGGCGCAGGATGCCCGCGCAGGCTCTCGGTGACAGCGAGTACCTCGTCGCAGGATTCGCCTCCAAAATCGCTGATAATGAACACGCGGCGCCGTCGTTGGGCCACTCCGAAATATTGACTGTCGCATAAGCGCCATCCCGTTTCATTAGCCCCGCAGTCGAGTAACTCTCGGAGGCACCTTGCAAATGCAAGACCATCGTCGGCGCTGAACAATCCCGCGACGTTTTCCGCCAATGCAAACCGTAGCCCGCTTCCTCGTTCGATAAGCTCTCGAATAAGTCTTGTTGCCTCGAAGAATAATCCACTTCTGTCACCTTCCAGTCCCTCCCTTTTTCCGGCTACCGATACGTCCTGACAGGGGAAGCCGTATGTTATGAAATCACAGTCGGGCAAGTCCGCCCCCGTTACCTTGCTCACGTCGCAGAACAACGGTACGTCCGGCCAACGGCGCTTCAGCACCCCCGCCGCGTTCTTGTCCCATTCAACCTGCGCCACGCATTCGTGCCCCGCCCGTTCCATGCCCAAGTCGAAGCCGCCCACTCCCGCGAAAAGTGATATGAACTTCATCTGAAATCCTCCATGAAGTCGCGTACGTTGCCGCACATTAAATTCGTCATGGCCTCCAAGCGCCGGTCGAGCAAGGCTTCCTTCTTGCCCACCTGCGCCAGCCTGTCCTCCAAGTGCTTCAAGACCGCGCGTCCCTTCTGGTGGACGTCCTCCGCTCGCGTCCGTTCGCGGCTTGCCGCGCGGCGAATCGACAACTCAGCAGCAGTAAGTTCCTGCTTGGCCGCTGCCTTCAAGTCGCTCGCTTCCTTGAGTTCGGCGGCGGCTTCCGCGCGGAGGGACTCCGATTCCGACTCCAGACGAGCGATGCGTTTCGGGGACGCTTTCTCCAAGCGCGCAATGCGGCGCTCGCGCTTATCAAGCTCACGCTTGCGGCGTCCCTGCTCGTCCTTGTCGCGCAAGCCCCTCTCAAGGGCAACTACCTCCTCGATGCGCTTGTCCAGTTCCTCGTCCTTGCACTCAATTTCATCAGCCTCCGCAGATACCCGCTCGGCCTCCTCGGAGATGCGGCGCTCGCGTTGGGCGAGCTTAGCCTCCCGCGCCACTACCCCCGCCATAGCGCCGTCACCCAGCTTCCTCGCAGGGCGCTCGTCGAATTCCTCGAAGGTGTATAAGTCGTCCCCTACCCGGACCACCGCGCGCTTGGTCATGCCCTTCGGCTGCTCCACCCATGCGCTCACTTCGAGACGCCCGTTGACCGAACCACTCATTCTATCAGCCTCCCGCGACGGTCGTAGTCCCCCACCAACTCCCAAAGATCATCCGATACCCGCTTGAGAAGGATGGCCCCCCCAACGTGGAAAAAACCCGGCTTGCCGCGAAATTTGCCGCGCTCGCCGTCAGGGAATTCAACCAAATATAAGTGGCGGTTGCGGGGAAGACAGTAAATGCGCCCCTCGCGGGGGGCGCCGGGGTCGGGAACGTCGTCCTCGTTGCACCCCGTGTTCATCACCGCCTCATCCACCAACTCCCTTACCTGTACGTCGTTGCTTACGGCGTGCAAAGCCTCGTACATCTTCTTCGATAAGCGACCATTGCTGAAACAACTGCGGACCGAAGTCGCCTTTACCCCAACCATTGCCGCGAAGCGGTCGATCCCGATTCCCGCCCGCTCCAATAATTCCGTTGCCGCCACACCTGCCGGACTCATGACGACACACTTCTAGGAAGAATTGCGCTTGATGCAAGTATTATTTTCAACTATTATTACACCCATGTCGAAAACGGCCTCCAAGAGAGCCTCCAAGACCATGAACCAAGCCAACGTCATGCGGCGGGCGGTAGAGATCGTGGAGAAGAGAGACGCCAAGCCCGTACACCATGATGAAATTAAGGGAATCATGAAAGATTCAGGGCAACCGTTCCCCGTAGTCAAGAAGTTCGTCAATGAAGTCCTCGATATGACCGAACAGGAATTCTGTGACGCCGTTTCAAGGAAATTGAAGGTCATGGTCGAGGATTCACTCGATATATTGCATACGAAACTAGATCAAATTCCACCACAGCACCTGGCGTATTGCGTGGATACCCTTATAAAGAATTCACTCACGCTCGCAGGCAGGCCAAGCAGCATTACCGCTTCAGCCTCAGTTAAACTAGGGGATTCCGAGATGACCCCCGAGGAAGTCAGGGAAATTCTCAAGGGTACCAAGAAGGCAGTCAAAGAGGCCGAGATCAAGCCCGCAGAAGTAATCAATAACGGAAAGGATAATGATGAACCTGAAAAGTAGGAAACTCCTGTGCGCCGCCATATGCTTCGCAGCCGCTACCGCAGCCATGCTCGGCGGGATTGCCGATTTCGGCGGCTGGGCCGACTTCACGAAGTGGATATTCGGCCTGTATGCCGCAGGTAACGTGGGCGAACACGTTGCCAAGAAGGTCGCAAAGTAACCCCAAAAACGCCCCCTATATCAATAGACGCGCTCGCGCGCGCGAGGGATGCCGCCCAAAACCACACCCCATGAACTATAGGACCGCCGGGTTTGTCCTGTCCTGCATATTGTAGCGGGAGAACCACATTCCCCTATATTCCCCAATATTCCACTACGATGGCATAACGCTTGGTGCGCGGTGGTCCGCAGTGGTCCGCGGTGGTCCGCCACCGCCATCAGCCCAAACGGGGCCATTAGGCGAAAAATTTCGGGGGGGTAGTTATGAATTACTACAAAACCGCGCGGCCCCCCCCCGGCCCCCCCCCCCCCGCCCGCGTTACTAGCTGGCGCGGGCGTGACGTAACGTGACGACGCGCGTGGCGTTACGTGACGCGCACCAGGCGGGCAAGGCTACTCGCGAGGCCCCGATTGGACATAATGCTCATTATGCGAAGCGGAAAGCCCACTGTTTATGCGGGTTTGCGGGTTTGCCGGGTTACCCACGAGAGGAAAAGTCAACGAATGCAGCCCCAAGCCGGTCGCCTCGCGTGCCCTAATACTCGCGCGATCACGCCAGGCGGGCGAGGGGAGAACCGCGAACCGGTTCGCGTCGCGTCTGGTTCTACGCGCGCGCGTACGCGGGGCGGGGCCGGTGGGGCGAAATGAATACATCAACGCATCATGATATGTTGATACGTTCCGAAATATTTGCCTCTTTTCCCGGCAACCTTTCCGGGCTTTCCGGGCAAGCTTTCCGGCGCCGTTGCGACCAGGGCAAAAAGGGCAAACTGATTTGAGACCGGGCAGGGCAGAAAAAAAAGCGAAAAAAGTTTTGCCTCGCATTATGCGCTCGCACGTGAGGCTGCCAGGTTTAAATCCCTTTCGGGTTTGACACTTAACCGTTTTTGCTCTTTATGGTTAAGGCATACTTTCAAACGCAATCCAAACCAAGGGGACAAGACAAAATGAAATTCACACGCAAACAAGTTGAGGCAATCTATCGCAAGTGGCAGCAAAGCCCGGACGGCTCGCCATCCTACCTGCACTTTCGCCGCCGGTGGCAACAGGCTTTCGGGGGATACGTCGGCGCACAGTGGTGCGGCATGTGGCTCGGCATTGAGCCGGATGGATACGCTCACAGTTAACCAAAAGGAGAAAGACGCTATGACGAAAAGCAAAACAATATCGACGGCACGCAAACACCTTGCGTGGGTTTCGGGAAGCCCGGAAGGGTTTGAATTCTTCGGATGCAAAGATGACGACGCGCTTTTAGATGAAATCGAAACAATTGCACGCGGTGAAGGCATCATAAACCCGGCAGACATTCACACCGGGCACCCGGCGCAATCCTTAGATTTGCCCGACTTGATAAAAACGCTCACTGTGATGTATCACGCATAAAACCTAAAACAAACCCCCGCAAGCCTAGGCTAGCGGGCAAACCAAAGGAGATAAGACAAAGATGAGAATCACGCACGCCGGAAAAGGCTTTACCGTAGACGGATTATACCTAGCGCTTAGCCGTTTGGGTCGGCTAACAATTACCGAATTCAAGGTGAATTATTCGTGGCCGGGACGGATAACCGTCCATCGCAAGACAGATTACGAAAAAATTAAAGACGCCTTTAATGGCAACGAATAGCAAAGCGTCGAAAACGAGCAAGCAAACCGGGCCTGAGCCATAAACAAAGGAGTAAGACAGTGGAAAAATTAGACAAAGTATACGCAAGCCCAACCCCGCTTGACGGACTGGGCAATTACATGGGGGAAACGCCCGACAACGCGCTTTTCGTTCTGCTAGGGCGAAATAGAGACAGTGACATCCTGGCGGAATCGAATTGGGATTGCGCGCTGGAATTATTGGGCGGGGAAGGCGAAAACGTGGAAATTCATCGTTTCGGACATTGGGCTTGCGGTTGGCTTGAGTATCTTTGCGTACGTGAAAATACCAAAGAATTCAAGGTTGCCCAAGAAATCGAAAGTGAAATAGAGGCCTACCCTGTACTAAATGAGGATCACTTTTCCGAAAAGGAAAGCGAAGAGGCGGACAGGGTTTGGGCGGACTGCTACGATGGCGGCGAGCGCGTTGAGTACATGCGCAAAAACCCGGACCAATTCGATTTCGCGGGCTTTGCGGACATGCTGGCATGCGCAAAGGGAAAGTTCTTTTACGGTTGGGCTAGTGAATTACTAAAATGAAAGACGCGAAAATGAAAAAGGAAAAAGGATACGTCTTGCATGAGGGCAAACTAAACGGCCACGCCTACGCAGTGATTGCCACGATCAAGAGCACGAATCGCAAGACCGGGAATATGGTGCAAATTTGGTTTGTCCTCACGGACGTGCACCCAGTGGAGGCAGTGCAAACCGGGCTTGACGCCAAAACGATTTGCAATGACTGCCGGTTTGCTTCCGGCAACGGTTGCTATGTAAACGTCGGACAGGGCGTTGCAAGCGTCTGGAAAGCGTACAAGCGGGGCTTGTATCCTGCCTTGCCGGTCAAGGATTACGGCGAGGTATTCCAAGGGAGAAAGGTGCGCTTTGGAGCCTACGGCAACCCGTCGCACTTACCGCTCGCCAAGGTGAAATTGATTGCGAGCCTATCGGATGGGTGGACGGGCTATTTTCACGATTGGCAAACCATGCCGCGAGCCAAGGCCGAAGCCTACGGACGGTTTTTTATGGCGAGCACGGAAACAGAAGAAGGCCGCTGCAAGGCCGAAAACAAGGGCTTGCGGTATTTTCACGTATCACCGGAACAACCGGCCAACACGATTGAATGCCTAGCTAACACGCATGGGCTTGACTGCCTTACGTGCGGACTATGCCCCGGCAATCACATAGGCGCAAAACCAATATGGATTCCGCCACATGGAGCGAAGAAAAATAGGGCTGCGGACGTGGCATTGAACTGAACAAACCAAGGGGACAAAACGACATGAAATGGAAAGTAGAAGTGCAGGTTATAAACGACCCAAAATGGTATGAAAACGGCATCGTTTTCACTAACAAAAAAGACGCCCAAAACTATGCTCGTGATCTATTCGCAAGATGGACGCAATCTCGCGGTTGGCGCGTAGTGAAGGCATAAATAAATACGACTAAAAACCAAGGAGAAAACACCATGAAAGAACAGGACGGATTATCATGAAGGACAAGACAGGACTGAAGGCGATGCGTGACGCGTTCGCCAAAGACCTATACGGCGTAACCGTTGGAAACGAGCACTACTTCGGGAGTCTTCTCGGGGAATACGCCACGGAACAACTGGCTAAGGACGCGGGCGATGCCTGGGTCGCGGAAATGGTCACCGTGGACGACAACCCGGATGAGGCGCGCGAAGCCTACTACTACGAAATCGAACTAAAGGAGGTACCTAATGAGTAAACGACACATCACACCAAAACCACCAAGGAGAAAACACCATGAAACTATATATTGAAATCGACCTAGAGAACGACGCCCTGTGTGAACAATGCGAGGGTATTAATTACGGAGAACTCGGGCAAATTCTGCGCAAACTTGACGCACGACTGGCGGCAAATAAGTACAAAAAAGAGCGCGGCAACATCGATTCTATTCTAGACACAAACGGCAACACAGTTTGCCGCGCCTATATGGAGGAAAATTAACACAAAAACCAAGGAGAAACAAGGCATGTTTAATATCAATACAGGACGAAACCCGGTCGATAAGGCCATGGCTAAAATCGACAAGTTAATAGCAATGCAACCGGCGCGGGATGTGGTGGAAACCGGCAGCAAACCTCCCACGCCGCCGGCATACGTGAAGGTGAAACGGGCGCAATCTAAGCGCAAGCCAAAGCAGCTGCGCTTGGCTATTGAAAAATGGAACATGGAAAGGATAACGGCATGATCATAAAAGAGACAAAAAACTGGCGCATTGAATTGGACGCCGAGGAAGAGGACGTGCACCCGGATGAATCTTATGACTGGATAAAAGGAGAAAGGGAGGAATTCTTTGCCAACGTAGAGAGCGGAAAATGGATATGGTTTTCAGCCAAGGTAACGGTTGACCACAAGGCAACCGGGCTGACGTTGGGAACCTCCTATCTAGGCGCTTGCTGTTATGAAAGTCTAGAGGATTTCGCGCAACCCGGCGGTTACGTCAGGAGCATGACAAGCGAAGCGATAAGTGAAGCGAGAAACAACATGGAAAGGCTAACGGCATGAACTGGGATGTTTTACCACTAATTGTGATCCCTTTTGCGCTAATCATAGCGGCAAGGTGGCTAGACCAAAACCATAACGACAAAACTAAGGAGGACAAATGAACGACGAAACAACACACCTATTGCGGTGCGCCTTGGCGGACTTGGAGGGGCTACAGAGCGCTAATCATAGCGGCAAGGTGGCTAGACCAAAACCATAACGACAAAACTAAGGAGGACAAATGAACGACGAAACAACACACCTATTGCGGTGCGCCTTGGCGGACTTGGAGGGGCTACAGATAATCGCCCGAACATGGGCGAAGCATGAAGATGACACGATCACGGCGGCGGGGGTTACCATTAAGGAAATCCAGTCGGCGCTAACCAAGGAGGACAAACAATGACAACAGCACTAAAAACTGAAGAGAAACCGGCGCACACGCCGGGGCAAACCACGATCCACGTGGAAGTGGAGGAGGAGATTGCCGGGGTCAATTTGATCCCGTGGGTTTTCTACCGGCATCACCGCAAATGGCCCAATGAATTCCACAAGCGTGCATGGGAACTCATCACCAAAGAAGATGATTGGGGTATCAAGACAGTGTGGCCCAAAGACAACGTGGGAGACCTCGATTGGCACAAGGCATTCGGTGAGCGGCTGTTGCGCGTCTGCTCCACCCGGAAATTCAAGACGCGCGTCAGGAGGGTGGAGGATTTCCCTATTGGGACTCCGCGCGTGGTTGCCGTAACCGTGCTCTGGAAGCAGCCGGTCGTCAACCCGCTCCACCGAGACACGCGCGGAGAGTGGACCCTGCGCGAAATGCAATACGGGAAACGGAATAAAATCATATCCCGCTTTGACGGCAACCTAGAGTGCGACGGTGAGTACCTCGCGAGCGAACTGCCGGATGGCACTGAGGGTTGGGAGTGGGAATGCGACGGAAACTCCGTCGTGGTCTTCAATGCCAAGGACGATGACGCCGACCAACGCTACTATGAGTTTCGATTCCAAAGGAAACGACAAAAGGCCGAAGGAGGCGCGGCATGAACGACGCCATACACTTGATACTGGCCGACGCCGAGGGGGAGTGGATCGTCTGGACTCCGGGGGTAACGCTATGACCAACGAAGAGAAAGCGGCGGCATACTTCACGGCAATCCTCGGGCCGACCTGCAAGCTTGAAGGAATCGCCAAGGTGGGGGGATGGACAATGTACTTCACGCCGAAGGGAAAGTTCCGGAAGTGCCAATCCGCCCTGAACTTCTTGGCGAGACACGGGATCACCTACTTGGGCAAGAAGCGGGCGGGGCACAAGGGCTATGCGGCGCGGAGTTATGATTCCGGCGAAGTCGCGAAGGCATTCGTTCAAGAGATAGCCGACCGGGGTGAACTGGACTACATGAGCTTCAAAACCCCATAGCCCACGCAGGAAGCCTTGCGCGTGAGGAGTGTCATCTATCTCGCACCAAGGAGAAACGCCTCCTGGGGGTGCGTATGCCCCTCGTAGGGGCATCGTAGCCCCCTAGTATAGCTGATCCTCACGCTCCACCACCGCGCCCACCTTGCCCTCTTCGTTGAATCTACCGAAGGGCTTGTCGAACAGCAGGGTGATCTCGGCGTGCGGACCGTTGCGGTTCTTCCGGAGAGCAACTTGTACTTCCTCGACTGCTTCGTCCGTGTCCGTGGTATCGGGGCGGTGCATCAGTATCACCGCATCGGCATCCTGCTCGATACTGCCCGACTCACGCAGGTCGGACAGGCGCGGCTCGCGGTTCTGCTGCTCCATACCGCGATTAAGTTGCGACAAGGCGAGGACAGGCAGGTCTTCCCGCAACGCCAGTTGCTTCAGCGAACGAGAAATGGCGCCGACCTCCACGGCGCGGACCTCGTGACCCGGACAGGTGAGGAGTTGCAGGTAGTCGATCACGAGGAGGCGGGGCCGGCGGTCAAGGCGGGCCAAGCGGGAGCATATCGCTCCCATAGTGGCCTCGTGAGCGTCCATGAAGGTGGCGGGGAGGTGGCGCAGACGGTCGGCTTCCCTTTCGAGGTCGGCCTTCGCCCGCTCTGTGAGAAACCCGCGCTTGAACGGTCGTTGCACCCCGGAGGCGGCGGTCAGCAGGCGTCCCGCGCAATCGGCGGCGCTCATCTCTAGTGAGACGTAAGCTATGGCGCGGTCGATGGAGGCGAGTTTGCCGGTGAGGTGCAGGGCGAGGGCGCTCTTCCCTACACCCGGACGACTGGCGAGGACATACATACACCCCGGTCTGAAACCCCCGTTGAGGGCTTCGTCCAAGTCCTTGAAGCCCGTGGGCAGGGCGTTCGGTCCGCCTTCATCGGTGGCCAGATATTCGGCGTGGGCTGCGGCGATTGCCTCGGCGCAACCGGAGGCGCCGGAGCCGCCTTCGTCGGCAAGGGCGCATGCGGCGTTGAATGCGGACAGGGCTGCGGTGGGGTCGGCGCGGGGGTCGGACAGGGCGTCGGTGAGGGCGAGGTTGGCCCGTTGGATGGTTCGCGTCCGTCCGGCGTCGAGGAGGTATTTGGCGAAGCGGTCGAGGATCGGGGCGCGCAGACTGTGATCCGCCAGCCGGTAGACGTGGTCGTCATATTCGGGCAGGCGGAGGGCGAGGTCGAGGTAATCGAATGGCCGGGATTCGGCGCACAGGTCGGTGAGGGCGATGAATATCGCCTTGTGGGCGGCGTCTTGGAAGTCCTCCGGGGAGAGGGTTGCGGTTACCTTGGCGGCGTTCTCGGTGGCGGACAGGGCGTGGGCGAGGGCGCCGAGTTCGGCGGTGTACTGGGTAAGTTCCTCCACCCGCTAGTCCCGCATCGGTTGATCGAAGCGCTTGGTAAGGGGTTGGCGGGGTTGTTCGCGAACGTCGGGGCGGGCTTCGGGTATCCAACCGTTGCACGCGATGGCGAAGGCGTCTTCCCAGTTGGCGAACTTCTTTTCCTTGGCGGTGGCCCAATCGCGGAATATGCGGAGGGCTTCGCTGCGGTTGAGTTGCGCTTGCTTGGTGATGCGTTCCGGTGGGTCGAAGTCGGTGGGGTAGGGCGTGGTCGAGTCCGGCGGAACGGGTTCTGTATTAGTTACGTCAGTAACCTTTTCTTTTCTTTTTCTTCTAATCCCTGAAACTCGGTGCGCGCGAGGGGGGGAACTCTGCGGGGCCTGCTTGGGTACGTAGAGGGCCTCTCTCAAGTACCCTTTTATTATGGTCTGGATGGAGTCTCCGGTGAGGGCGGCGACGTTTTCGAGGTCTTGTTTCATGGTCGCCGGGACGGTTAGTTTTACCTGTACTTTCTTCATTGCAGGAGGTGGTGCCGGAGGATGAGTATGGCGTCGGCTGTGGCGAGGGTCGGGCGCAGGGATGGGTAGAGCCGGGTGGCGTGGTCGCGCAGGACTCGTTTCTTCTTCGACCCCTTCGCGGCTTTGACTCCGGTTAGACCTTTTTGCCAGACTTGGGGGCGGTAGAGGTGGACCGGTATTAGGTTGGCCCGGAAGGCGCCTACGATGAAGCCGTAGTGGTAGCCGAGGACGAAGGAGGTTGAACCGGGGACGGCTTTGCCAACGAACTTCGGGACTTCCTCGACGGCGGCTTCTATGGCGGTGACGTCGGGGTTGTCGATCCAGTCGCGGAGGTCTGCGAGGAACTCGGTCTCGCCCTTGAAGGGGAAGGTTCCGAGGAGGCGGCTGTCGTAATCGACGGCGTAGCCGCCGGACTTGCCCGGATCAACTGCTACCGTTAGCTTCATCGTCCCCCTTTCCCGCCTCTGAGGAGGCGCCGGTGGTGACGGTGGTGACGGCCTTGGTGTTGTTATTCTTCGCCTTCCTCTTCCTCTTCTTCGGCTTCGGCTTGCCCGCCTCGTGCAGGCGCAGGGCATTCAGGACGTCGCCTTCGTCGAAGGTCTTCTTGTTGCCTACCCAGCGTCCCTCCAGGTCGTAGGCTGCGGCGAGGCGGTTCATGCGGTACTTGGATACGCCGTGTTGGCGCGTGGCGTCGGCCATCGAGATGCGGCGGTTGCCGGCTTTGGGCTTGAGGTCGATGGAGACGAGGCTCTCGGGGTAACCCGGCCAGAAGCCCGTCTCGGTGCAGTATGACCAGAGGTTGCAGGCGTCCCGCATGCGCCCCAGTTGAGCGTTCACGTCCGAGCCTGAGATGACGTACAGGCCCACGGCGTGAGGTTTGGTTTTTTCTACGCAAGCGAATACGAATTTCTTCACGGGATACCCCAGCGCCCGGAGTCCTTCCCGATAGAAGCAATTTTGGAAATCGTAGCCGAATTTGCGGACGGAGGAGGTGAAGCCTCTGCGCGAGGCGGACCCCGAAGTCGTCTTCAGGTCCATCACGATACCCTGCTCGGGTAGCAGGAGGTCCGGGCGAATCCGGCAGGGGCATCCCCGATAGGAGAAGAACCCGGACTGTTCCACCAGCGCGCCTTCCTCCGCCAAATACCCCGCCACCACGGGGTTGGCGAGGAAGGCTCCCGCTAGGTCGAGGCACAGGTCGTAGTCGCTCTTTTTCAGGAAGGTCACCTCGGGGCGCTCGGTCTGCAATGACCGAAGCGCCTCCTTGTAGACCTTCGTGCGCGGCCCATACCCGTCGAACTCGTCGGGGATATAGTCATACTCCTCATCCAGTTGACCCGGTTGCAAGACCGCCGTATGCGTCATGCTCCCTATGTCGAAGTAGGTCGGCCTGACGGCGGGCGGGTTATCGAGTTCATGCCGCACGTGCTGGGGCGTGGCGTTTACCAGTTCCTTCGCGGTCGATTGGCTTAATTCCGGACGGGAGTGGTACTCCGCGTTCGACATTTCCCGTAGCATGTCCCTAGAAGTTTATGGGCGCGCTTGGGTCGCCGCCGGTTTCATAGGGATCGTCGCCACTGAACAGGGCGAACAGATCGACGGGAGTGTCGGCGTCCGCCTTCTTGATCTCCTCGGTCAGTTCGGCCTTCGGCTTCGGCGTCACGCTGTAGCGCGTTTCCTTGCCTTCTCCCGCTCGATGGACCGTCAGGTCGAAGGAGGTCAGGTCGCCCCAGTCGGGATCATTGGCGAGGCTTACAAGCTCGTTCAGGACGGTCTTCTGGGTGATGTCGAGGATTTGGACGCACTCGTTGGCATACGACCATACCCGGCACGCCCAGAATTCCTTGGCCTTCTCGTCGTAGCGGCTGTTGTCCACGGTTCCACCGGGCTTGATCCGCTCGGGCTTGCGTGAACCGTCGTCATTGGTCATCCAGCCGACCGTTCCGAAGACGCAACCGGGCGGGGTGTCCTTGAATCCTCCGAGCATGCGGAAGCGGTTCTCGCCTCCGAGGAATTTCATATAACCTCCGGCGTCGGAGGGGGGTTTGTAATCATCGGGCAAAAAGCTCATTTGCTTTTCCTCTCTTTTTTGTTGGGTTCGTCGGTGAGGGCGCGGAGTACGTCGATCCAGTTCACGGAATAGCCGTAGCTACGGATTCCGAGAGCCTTTCGACGGCGGAGCCAAGTCTGGCGCGACAGACCGAGACGCCTCTGCGCCTCGGATATCGTCACCATCTCAACCGCCTGTTCCACACCCATGAAGACTTGACCAATAGGGATAAAGTCGGGCGGGTCAAGAAGTATTTCCCGTTTTTATCATTACCCCTTAAAAAAACCAAACCCCCGGTGACAAGCCGGGGGAAGGATTGCCCCCCGCTAAGGGAGCAGCAAGACAAAACAGGGGCTATGCTACGGGATAAGGGGCGGGGGAGTCAAGGGCGCTAGTCGCTCTTGCGTTCCAGATCACGCTTGATCTTTTCGCGACCACCGCCAAACCGCCAATAGTAAAAGTCTCCGGGGAACATCCCTCTTGTGGTTTCTCCCGCAAACCCATCCTCTATGGATGTTATATCCTTAAAAGGTCTACTGTACGCGCTTAATGGCGGAAGCAACCAGTCTCTGGCTGCATTGAGCGGCCCTTCGCGTCTCACTTGATACGGGAAGTATCTGGATAAACCGAATAAGCGCCACGTGGCGTCCGACATCTTGTCATCCATATCTATGGGTCGCCCATACGCTAAGTCTTTAGCCACGTCTACGCTACCCGTAACTCCCGTATACAGCACCCCAAGACCCACTAGGCCGGCAAGACCTTCCGCCATCTGTTTGGCGCCACCGGGCTTCCCTTGTTGCAACATTAGCTTGCCTTGAAGGATTTGGTTTTCCGAGTGCTCGCGGAAGTAATCTATTTGTTTTAGCTGATAGGACTTCAGCATGTAGAAGATTCGTCCATTGGGGTTTTTTACGTAAGCACCGGACATTTCGGAAAGAGATGCGGGACGCACGTCTAGGATTTCGTTGTACAAAACCGCTTCAACGCTATCGGTAAGGTTGTTAGTCTTGAGGTCGTAGATGACTTGGTTCGTGTCCAAGAACCCTCCGTACTCGTCTAGCTCCGCTCGTAACTTTGCTTCGGCGCCGCCACCTGCTCTCGCTTGGTTCTTCATCGTTGCGTAGCGCGCGTTCAAAAAGGCATTAGCCCCAAACTTGTCTAACTGGGAAAACCCTATCTTTTTGAAAACCTTATTGAGCACTTTGGCAACTCCCCCACCGGAGCTAGTCATATTGTTTAGCTCATAAGTGGATATGCCGAACTTCTTCGCCAGGTCGTATTCCCTCTTTACCGCAGCTTGCATGGTGGCGTTAAGTCCGTTCCGGTGGAGACTAAAGAAAATATCACCAAACTGGGTCATCACGCTACCAAGGTTGGATAGTACCATAAGGTATCCCAAGTCTTTCAATTCCCGAAGAACCGGATGCATGCCCGTAGTGGACTGCATACGCGAATTGAAAGCCTCATCAACTATCTCTTGGTCTGCGGCAGATAACGCTCCGTGCTTCTTACGGAACTCAGCAAGCTGAATTCCTATGGTCTTTGCGGGGTCGCGCTTTGCCCCAAGGTCTTTGCGTTGTTGTATCCTTGCACCTTTGATTCTCTCCAAGTCCAGAGCCGCAATCTTGTTTACCGCAGTAACTTTGGCAATGCCGTCGCTGACGGGTACTTTGGTGTTCAGGTTGGCAGTTCTTTTATTTCCCGCCCCATCCACGTAGCTTACCCGAAACTTTCCCCCCGCTACCTTTTTGATGGATGCCTCCCCTGACTCCATTTGTTGGAGTAAAGTTTTCTTCCTGTCTTCGGTGAACTTTATGTTATCAAGTCGGTCGCGCTCCCTGTCTATCTTTGGGGCATCGCCCTTGAAGCGATTCCACACCGACTTCTCCACGATGCCGTCTATGTATGCTTCCAGCCCGTCTATGGGTTTGGAATAGAATTCTTTTATGATTTCATCAATCTGTTCTACCCGCCTTTGCTTTGCTCCACCCGGCAAACCTCCGGCTCGCCTGTGTAAATTCTCAGCGACGTACTTTTGAATCACCGCCGCCGCATCCTCGTCACTCAGGTCTACCCCACTGGCGCGATCCTGAATCTTAGCTTCGGCGTTCAGCGCTCTAGTTAAATCCGAATCATCAGTGAGCAAGCCCTCGTCTCGCAACTTCTGCCGGAGTATCTTGGGGTTTCTGCCCAAACGGTTCATAACGTGGCGCGGGAAGTAGTCTTCCAGTTCCCCTATGTTTATTCCGCCTTGCTCTCTACCGAAGGTTCGCACTTCCGCAAGCCCTTCACGCAGTTGATTGAGTTCCCCGCTCCAGTTGACGTTCTTGTTTGCTCCCTCCAAAGTTCTCAGTAGTCCCCCATACCCGTCTTGAGACGTATGAAGCAACGCATTATCAATTGCCTCGTGGTGGGTCTTGTTCGTCTTCTCGTACATTCGGTTGACGATAGGTATGAGCTTTTCGCGGAAGCGGGTTTTCTCTGTGGCGGCATCCTTCTCCACGGCCCTCATCATACCTGCAAAGTATTTGTTTATCTTTAGCGTTCCCGACTTCTCGTCCCACTTGCGCCCCACGGACTTCAAGGTGCGGGACAACGGTTCTGCTAAATTCGCAATCATACTGGTGACCGCAGGAGTCATGCGTTCCATGCTTGAAACTACCGAGCTTGGATTTAGCATGGCTTTTATGGTGCTCTCGTACCCCGTGTTGACGCTGCCCGGACTGTTGGGTTGCTGCGCCTCCATCCTTGCTCGCGTCTTGGGGTTGGTCGCGGCCTTGAACTCCGGTGAGCGGCGGAATGCCGTGCGAGCGGCAATGCCTATTCCTTTTGTGGTTAGCGCTATTCCGGCAAGCGCAAGCAGGACGGTTACTGGGTCTACTGTCGCTTTTGCAAAGAGTTCTTCGCGTTCATCGGCGGTCATCTGAGATATACCCGCACCGGCAATCGCCACGGAGGGGATGACGCTACCGGGGTCTGTCAGCTTCCCCTTGGAGTTTATCATCTTCTTCCATTGTTCTAGAAACTCGGTGCGCGCGAGCAGACGAATATCTTCTTGTGATCCGCTGGCGAGTGTTTGGAGTTGCTGGTACTTTCGGGCAGCTTCCCGTGCCGCTTGGGGGTCCATCAGTCCGGCGGCGGCGGATGGTTGCTGCGGTTGGGTTAGTCCGCTTTCAAGCATTTTACGCAGCCCTTCGTCTTGCTCAGACAATGAACCCGCTTGAGCTTGAGCAATGCGCCTAACGTATCCCGATATGTCGTTAGCCAAGTCTCCTTGCGTTACGTCCAGAACGTCTTGGGCAAGCTGTATGGCGGTAGTTTGGCGAATGGATTTCTGTACGTACTCCCCGTTTATGAGGTCGTAAAATCGTGGGTCAAAACCCGGTTCGCCTTCCAAGGGCGCGGTGGAGATTACGCGATCACCCTTCTTCCCGCCGACGTTCACCCACCTGGGTGCATCGTCAAGTGATATGACTACTCCGTTTGCTCCACGCACGGGTGGTATTATAACCTTGTCTTCCAAAACCAAGATATTGCCGTCTCCGGCGGTCTCCAATGCGAGCGAATTAACTATGGGCTTATCTTCCAACCTTGGTTGATCCAGACCCAATTGGCGTTGAGGGCCGGGTTCTCCTCGCGGATTGTATGGAGTTGCTTCGGTAAATTCTTTTTCTATGAGGGCTAACGCGCCGCTCTGGTCGTCTCCACCCTCAAAGTTAACCCCCGTCTTCCACTTGGCGAAAGCCGCTTCACCCGCACCCATTACGCCGCCAATCGTACCGCCGAATAAAACCGAAGTAAGAAGTTCGTCTTGGGTCGGTGCTCTACCCTCGTCAATGAGCGTCCTTCCGGTTGTCTCAGCAGCGGCAATCGTTGCGCCTTGCGTACCGCGAATGGCAGTCCTCGCCAATGCTCCCTTGCCCGGTAATGCCCCGAAGGGAATAGCACCCGCCGCTGTCGCCATTCCCAGTTCGCCAGGATTATACCCGGACTGCAAACCACGATCAATGCGGTACTGTTGACTCCATGCATTGCCTGCCAGACTTCCCGTAGCGCCACCTGCGGCCATACCCCAAGGACCGCCTGGAGCGCCAAGCACAGCGCCTAAAATGGCGGGAACAACTTCACGTCCGATTATGTTTACGGTTTCTAATGTGGTAGGGTCGCCGGGAATACCATACTGGGTAAGGTCTACATCGTCTACGTAAGAATATTCACTTGGTGACAGACCGCGCTTATGCGCTTCTTCCAAGGTGATGATTTCGCCGGATGACCTTCCCATAGCGCTCCCTTATCTTACCATGACTCTTTGCTGCGGCGACCATGACGGAGCGCTCAAACGATCAATTTCTTTCTTTATTTCTTCCGCCTTTCCGGTCATTGCGAACTTACGACCACCATCATCCCGATCACTCTCCACTAGCCTCTGGTAATCCATAAAGCTTACGAGTAGTGGTTGGTCATCTATATCGCCCCCGTGCAAAACATCCGCAGCGTCTTGAAGCCATTGGGGGTCTAACTGAATGACCTTACCGGACGTGAGCGCGTTAATTTGCGTCAATCGCTGCGCGGCGGTTGGATCGCTCGGCGCTGCCACGGCAAGCGCCCGCAAGTTGTTAGCGGCGGTAGTGGACAATATGCCTTCCAACTGCGCTGCCAGTGTCTTTGCTTGATAGAGTTCCTTGTTTTCCAAGCTGAGTTCTGCCGAAGCAACCGCTGTCTCCTTTTGTCGGGCAGCTAACTCCGCATCTCGCATCAAGTCTGCCACGGCGCGAGGAGCGCCACCGCGTTGCATGAAGGCTCGCCCCCGAATATCTTGTCCTTGCTCTGCTACTCTTAGTTGTTCTCTTGCGATACGAGTTTGCTGTGGCTGTTGCGTGAGGGCGTCTCGCGCTTGTTGGAGTTCTAGGGCTGATTTAACAGAGGCTGTGAGCGGAGCTTTTTCTGAGGCCATAGCTTCGGCGCGCAGTCGGTTTGTGTCGGCTTGCTCACGCAGAGATCGCGTTCTGTCCCTAAACTTAAAAAGGTCATCTCGCTCGTCCAGAATGTTTAGTGCATCTTTAATTCTAGGGTCTTGAGTCTCCTGTTGAAAATCCAGAAGGAGTCCTCTAAGGCCAACGTCAGCAGCTTTAAGTTTATTTTCACTCGCAAGCATGGCAAGCCGATCACGCTCCCCTTTTTCTCTTTCCCCCGCAAGCCGCCGCGCCCAATCTTGCCTTTCCATGTTCTGGTCTCTTGCTATTCCGGCGGTACGAGTTTGATCCCAAGACGCAAGGGTGGCGTTGATTGTGTCAAATTCTTTGTATGTTGCTTCTCCCGGATTTTCGATGACTTGTCTTAAAGACTTACCGAACTTCGGACTATTTTCCGCAACGTCAAAAAGTGTGTCAGGTTCATTCTTCATTATGTACGCAATTTTTCCCATTGCCGCAGCCTCTGACTTCTCCCTCTTCTCCTTATTCAGCCGGTACTTCTCGACCATGTCCCCGATGCCTTGTCCGATGGCCTTCCCGAAGGCGGCGTCTCCCTGCGCTCGGATTGCTCCGGCGCGCGCGATTCCACTGTAGTCGGGGACGTGAATCTGCCCCCCGTAGCTTCCGAAATATGGTGCTCGTAATGGCATCTTATGCTCCCTCCAATATTGCGTCCATAGTGTCCCTCATGCTGGCCTTCGCAGGCTCGTCGTGGCGAATGTTCTCCGCTATCGCGGGACCGTGTTCGATATAGTATTCGCGCAGGTCGTCGGGCGCTCGGTTGAGCATCCATTCGCGGAACCTCAACCACTTCGGGTTGTCGGCCCCATACGCCTCGCGGGCGACCCAGCAGAAGATTCCGCCGAGAATACCACCGAGCATCGATTTCTTCCCCGCGCTTCGAGCGGCGGCGGCTTGTTGCTCCGCGCCGTACATGCTGGCTTGGGCGGCATTCTCGGCGCTTATGTAGCCGAGGCCCGTTTGGGGCGTTATGAACGAAGGGGCCGATCCAAGACCGTACTGAGCCGTGTCCATGACCCGCTGGCCCACGCCCACTCCCGCTCCTGAAGGACGCCCTAAAATTGCTTGGAATGGGTCTGCCCCCGTAGCCTGTTCGAGGCCCACCATCGAGGCCGCTGCGGCTCTCTCCTGACCAAGGCCCGCCTGCCGGTATTGCTCTTCCATCGCCTGTTGCCGCATGGCCCGCTCGACGTCGGATTCCGCTGCCCCAAGTTCGCGCCCAATGCCCGCCTGCTGGGTCTGGAGGTTCGCCATCTGGGCCTGTAGGTTACGGGCTAGATCGGCCTGCTGGATGCCGGCTTCGCCTCCGAGGACTGATTGAGCTTGGGCGAGGTTTCGTCCGCGCCTCGCTTCGTCCTCCATTAGCTGAATCTTCAATTCGTCTATCGTTGAAGTCGGGTCGTAAGTGCGACCCATTGCGGTCGCCCTCGCACGCGAGGCTTCCCGAAGGTTGCGCTTCTCGCGCTCGGTCAACCCTTGGCCGAGTCCTTCCTGCACCTGGCTCAACATCGCCCCGCGCAAACGGTTGGTCGTGGTCGGAGGAGGCGCTGCGGCGGGACCAATTGTCAAATCTTCCTGCGTGACCACTTCGCCCATTGGGCTGCGCCAAGTGGCGCCGCCGTCGTCGGAATAACTTCCGTCGCCTCGGGTTTGGCGCGGGGCTGCTCCAGCGATGCTCGGAGCGGGTGGAGCCTCGACGGACACGGGGCGCTCGCGCATTACCTCCACGGGTCCGCCCGCCGGTTGGGCGGCTAACCTCGGAGCCGCGCCGGTTCCCTGTAGGAACGCCGGACCGGTTCCCTCCCTCGGCGTAAGTTGCCCTATGCCCAGGAAGCCGCGCTTCTTTTCTGCCGGAAGCGCCTCGCGAAGCGGATCAAAGTCGCCCATCCTGCCGCC
>Ga0080013_1001666_pt1 | contig 28545 bp, 28 predicted proteins | sample ETNvirenome_6_85_FD_69236 | JGI IMG/M metagenome (GOLD analysis project Ga0080013, IMG submission 69236) | Marine viral communities from the Pacific Ocean - ETNP_6_85 (SPADES assembly) (version 2) | ecosystem: Environmental > Aquatic > Marine > Oceanic | place: Pacific Ocean | collected 2013-06-19 | reverse complement strand
ACAACTGTAAAAGAAGTCAAAAAGTGGTTTAAAACACTTGAAGAAAACAGATATAAGAAAACTTATGCATCTGATGCTCGTAGAGTTTCTTGGTTGGTAAATAACAACTTATCTGAAGATTATGAACAAATGCCCATCTCAATGAAAAAGAAATGGCCAAAGGCTGCATATAAAAGAGAAAGATTTTTGGCAAAAGAGTTTTTGAAACACAAAGCAGCTGAACAAAAATTAAGAGAATCAATTAGAGGAATTGTTAAGGGGTTAATAAAAGAAACTAAAAAACAAAACCTTAATGAAGCGACAACATATAAAGGTATTTTTGATTATAACCCAAAAGATCCACACAAAGCAGGTCGTTCATTTGAAGAAATGTTTGATGGTGCTGATTATGGGTATAGTGAAAGTTGGGATAGTTTTGGTTGGAATGATGATAACAATTGGCTAAAAGCTGTAGATGAATACCATAAAGAAATGTTTAAAATTGTTGATGGGTATGTGACTGCAAACAAAAAAGCTCAAAAATTTTATAATACAAAAGATAAGATTTTTAAGAAATGGCGTAAGACAGATGGGAGTAAAGCAGGTGATTAAATTAAAAGACTTATTAACAGAAGGTAAAATAATATCCGATGTTGATCGTGCCGCTAAAAAAATTGGTATCAAATTTAAGAAAAAAGTAAAAACCAAATTTACAAATGATTTTACTGGAGTTAATGAACCGGGTGAAGATGTTAAATACGATAGTTGGATGGATTACAATCCACCAGATAATTATGAAGATATGGGTAGAGATTTAATTAGTGCATTAGATGGTAAATATATACGAATGAAACCACTTAAATGGGCAAATGGTGGCGGAATGATATTTAGAAAGAAGAGAAAAGATCCAAAAACAGAATTTACAATTACATATGCGAGAGCTATTAGTGGTCCGTATATAAGTTATGAAGGTGTAAAAGGTCAATAATTAAATAGAGGTTAATATGGGAAGACACAAAAAGAAACGAGAACAAAAAGGTTTAAGAATAGATGTAAGAAACAACAATGTCGAATGGGCATTAAAGAAATTAAAAAGAATGGTTAAAGAGAGTGGTCAGATATTAGAATTAAAGAAGAGGAGTTACTACAAAAAGAAATCGGAAGCTAAAAGAGAAAAGAAGAATATGCAAGCTTTACGACATAAATATAACTCAGAAAAAGAAGAAAAATATTATTAATTTTTATTAAAATCATATATTTATATACATAGAATTACATAAATACACCGCATAATGGATTTTACGGTGTCTAAACATTCCAATAAACTTTATTAAGTTTCCTAATAAACTTATTCCAAATATAATACGAGGAGATAAATCATGGGTGATTTATTGAAAGAAGCTATCGCAGATGCTAAAGCGGTTCGTGAAACAGCACTTGCAAATGCAAAGATGGCGCTAGAAGAAGCATTCACACCTCAGTTGAAATCAATGTTATCTGCTAAACTTCGTGAAGATGATGAAGAATTTGAAGACGAAGAAGCTGACGAAGAAGAGTTCGGTGGTGAAGAAGAAGCATATGAAGAAGATGAGGAGTTCGGTGAAGAAGAACCTGAAGCTGAAGAAGAGTTCGGTGAAGAAGAACCTGAAGTTGATGAATCTAAAATCATTGAAATCGATGGAGTTAAATACGCTCCAATAGTTTCCGAAGATGATGAAGAAGGTGAAGAAGAGTTTGGCGATGAAGAGGAAGAGGAAGAGAGTGATCTCGACCTTGAAGCTATAATTCGTGAACTTGAAGACGAACTTTCTGAAGATGAAGCATCAGACGAAGATACAGTTGATGAAGCTGATAAATCAGACGAAGATACAGTTGATGAAGCTGATAAATCAGACGATGAAACAGTTGATGAAGCTGAAAAATCTGACGAAGAAACAGTTGATGAATCTGACAAATCTGAAAATGAAGAAGAAGTCAAAGAAGAATACGAAATTGATGAATCTTTATTTAAAGAAGATGAAGATGAAGAAACAGTTGATGAAGCTGAAAAATCTGATGAAGACACTTCTGAAATTGATGAAATCAAAGCAGAATTGGGTGAATACAAAGAAGCCGTTTCTTTCTTGAAAGATAAACTTCATGAAGTTAACATCTTGAATGCTAAACTTCTATTTACAAACAAGTTGTTTAAAGAGTTCGCTCTTGACAACAATCAAAAACTAAAGGTAGTTGAAACATTTGATAGAGCACAATCAACAAGAGAGATTAAACTTGTTTATTCTACACTTGCTGAACAGTTCGGTGATAATGGTTCAATTACAAAAAAACATTCAATCAAAGAATCAGCTAGTAAGAAATCCGGTTCAACAAAACCTTCTAAAGAATCCCGTAAGGTGATTACTGAAGAAGATCAAGTTGCTGCTAGATTTAAGAAATTAGCTAACATTCTTTAAAATAAGTAAATTAGGAGAAAATAATCATGAGTGATTATATAAATGACGCGTTATTAGACGCAAGTCCTATGAAGAAACAGCAAGAAGAGGCTAAAGCTCTCGTTGGAAAATGGGAAAAGACAGGTCTACTTGATGGTTTGAATGAGGACTTTCAAAAAGGTGGGATGGCTCAATTGCTTGAGAACCAAGCCCGCCAATTAATACAAGAAAACAGTGGTACGGGTGGTCGTGCTGGTGGTGCTCTTGGTGGTAGTGGTGGTGCTGGTTCAGAAGAATGGTCTGGTGTTGCTCTTCCGTTGGTTCGTAGAATCTTCGGTGAGATTGCAGCTCAAGACTTTGTTTCAGTTCAACCAATGAACTTACCTTCTGGTCTGGTATTTTACCTTGACTTTAAGTATGGTAAGACAACTGCTCAGACACAAGCTGAAGGTTTTGGTACTAACAATCTTCCTGGTGTTCCTGGTGGTGATGTTGATTCACTGCAAGGTAAATCGGGTCCAGAAACTCCATCTGGATCAACTTCACCATTTGGTGTTGGTGGTCTTTATGGACAAGGTCGGTATGACTATTCTATCAATCATGCTACTGCTGGTGCTACACTTGATTATAGTACAGATACTATTGATACAGACAACTATGCTGCTACAACAGCATCATATAAAGATATTAACTTTAATCAAGAGTTTTCTTCATCATTGGGTAGAGGTGAATTAGTGAAAGTTCAAATGTCTTTAAATAATGGAAGTGATCATGACAAGAAAGCTGCTAGATCTTGGAATATTAGTGGTTCTGCTAATCTTTCTGCTACAGAGGGAAGTGGAATTGCAAGTTCATCAGGATTGTTACCTCAGTTTACATCTATAAATTCTGCAGGAACAGAAGTTACCTTCATTGTATCTTCATCTCAAACACAATTGGGTACACTTGATCTTATTTACAGTAAACAACCAACTGAATCTGCTAGAGGTGACTTTGAAGATACTGCTGGTGATGCTACTTCAGATTCATTATCAATTCCAGAAGTTGATCTTAGATTAACCAGTGCTGCAATTGTTGCTAAGACTCGTAAATTGAAAGCCATATGGACACCTGAATTAGCTCAAGACTTGAACGCCTATCATAGTGTAGACGCTGAAGCTGAGTTAACATCAATGTTGTCTGAATACATCTCAATGGAAATCGATTTAGAAATCCTTGATATGTTGATTGGTGACGCAGTGACAAATGATTACTGGTCTGTAACACCTGGTGAAGATTATAATGGTTCAGGTAGTGATGAAAACGCTTGGGACATTACAACTTTCTACGGAACACGATTTGAATGGTGGCAGACACTTGTTGCTAAGATTCAAAAAGTATCCAATGAAATTCATAGATTAACACTTCGTGGTGGTGCTAACTTTGTTGTTTGCTCACCTAAAGTGTCAACAATCTTTGAATCATTACCTGGATATAACTCAAAAGCAGCTGCTGATGCTCAGCAATATGCTATGGGTGTATCTCAGATTGGTGCTGTAGATGGTAGATTTAAAGTTTATAAGAATCCTTATATGACTGAAAATCAAATCTTGATTGGTTTCAGAGGAAGTAACTTCCTTGAAACAGGCGCAGTATATGCTCCATATGTACCGCTGATCATGACTCCATTAGTATACGATCCATCTGATTTCACTCCCCGCAAGGGCGTGATGACCAGATATGCTAAGAAGATGATTAGACCAGAGTTCTATGGAACTATCGCTATTAAGGATCTTAACTTAATATAAGTTAATTCTTACTTAGTATAAAGTAGTCAAATAAACAATAAAAAGAGGGTAGTTTTCTACCCTCTTTTTTTTATATATGTTATATTTATATAAGAGGGTTATGATACATAACATTTGAGGGTTAATAATGAAGATAACAAAAGATAGTGAATTTTATAGAAATTGTCCGGAGTGTGATAATACTTTATATTATTTAAACAAAAGAAATTTACAAAGAGCCGAAAACAACAATAGTGTTTGTAGAAATTGTAGAAAAATGCCAGATTCATTGAAACAAACATTGTCAGAATATTGGAAAGGAAAAAAACGATTAAATTATCCAAAAACAAAAAAGAACACTGTAAAGAGTAAATGGTTTAGAGATTGTCCAATGTGTAATAAAGTAATATATTATTCTGGCAATTGGCACAGAAAAGATGCTGAGATAAAAAATACTATATGTAATTCTTGTGCGACTTACAAATACAAAAAAAGTTGGGAATATAGAATTAAAGATGAACACATACAACAAATGAGAGCTACCAAAGCCGGTTATGATACTTTTGAAGAATATATGAAAGATTTACCAGAAAAGAAAAAATATCATCGTGAAGTTTGGAGAATAACATACCAGCAAGATTTAGAATCTTTTGATAATTATCATAAAAGAGGTAGATGTGGGGTGGAAGGAGCTTATCAGATTGATCATATTATTTCTATTGATGAAGGATATAAAAAGAATATTTCATCAGAGATAATTGGCGGTATTTCAAATTTACAGATGTTGAAGTGGAAAGATAATTTATTGAAATCAAATAAATAATAGAAAAACCCCCCATTAATTTGAGGGGTTTTTCTTTTGTAGTGATATTTATATATGAATTATAGAGTATAATTTACTAGCCTAAGTAGTCACTAAACAGGGTTAGTATAAAAAGAATTGAAAAAACCAAGAGAGTAGTGACTCAACATTTTGGAGAAATAAAATGGCAAAAAGAATAGGAAAATATAAAGTAAGTAAAAAAGAGAGTGCACTGTCTTTAGCAGATGGTGGTTCAATTAGTGGTGAGATAACTTCTAATGCAGCTGCTAGATTTAAAGTAGCACCTGCGTGGATAACTAATGGTGATGCTGATTTAACTGTAACTGAAGCTCTACACGCTGGTAAGGTGATTTACCAAACTGATGTGTCTGCTGATAAAGATTATAATATCGCAACACCATCTGCCGCTGGTGTCACATACCGTTTCATCGGTGTTGGTACTGGTGCGGCCGCCGATGGTCACGATATTATTCTTGACTTTTCAGATGATGCATGTTACTTTAAGGGGGCAATTACCTTTTTAGATACAGATAATGAAGTTTCTGCGATTTGGGGTAACGGAACATCACATGATAGATTACAAATCAATGTTCCAGCATCTTATGACTTAACACTAGTTGCTTTAAGTACATCGGTGATGTATATTACAGGAACTGTTGTAGGTGCAACGGCTCCGGGATTTGCGGCTCAAGACTAATAATCTGTGAGTTAATTAACCTTAAAATGTTATTAAACAACTCAAAAGGGTGGGAAAATAAACTTTCCACCCTTTTTTGGTTTATCTTATATTTATTAATATGAAAACATATAAAAAAATACCAATTTTAGAAAATTATGAGATTGATACTCTTGGAAATGTTAGAAATATTAAAACAAAACGAATCTTAAAGGATAGAAAGAGTACTGATGGTTATAGACAAATTAATTTGAGGTACAATAAAAAACAAATAACCTATTCAATTCATAGATTAGTAGCAATTACATATATACCAAATTCATTTAATTTTAAATGTATAGATCATATTGATAGAAATAGAACTAATAACAAAGTATCAAATTTAAGATGGGTTAACCCCCAAGAAAATAATAGAAATAGAAAGTTTTTAAAGGACAAATGCTATATCATTTTTGATAAAGATAATTTTAAAGTTAAAGGTTTGGATTCAATAACTTATACATATAATAATTTGTCTGAAGCTATTAATAAGTTCAGGGGTTTGATATAATATTTAATCCTTTTTTGTTTCTATTGATATTTATAGATGAGTAACACTATTTATAGGAGAATTTTTAAATGCCAAAAACTGATTTTATTTATGGAGATCCAACAAAACATGCTAGTGGGTCAACTCCATATGGAATATATGATGATGATTCAACATTTCAAGCAGAAAGCAAAAATTTATGCAAATGGGTAGCCCGTAGATTAGGACACCCAGTAATGCAACTTGAATTTGATTCAGGTTCAATTTATGCTATGTTTGAAGAATCAGTATCAGAATATTCATCACATATAAATAATTACAACATAAAGAATTGGATGTGGAATTCATATGGTGGCGATAACAAAGAAAGTGGATCTGTATTTAGTTCTACAGGTTCTTTTGAACCACAAACTCCGACCATGGGAACAACATTTATGTTATCAGAACAATATGGACAAGCTGCTAATGTCGGTGGAAGCACAACATTACATTCTGGTTCAATTACTCTTTCAGGTTCAAAACAGGTATATAATTTAGAAACAGAATCTAATATATCAGGTTCTCATGTTGGTAAAAGATTAGAGATACAAAGGGTATTTAATTATGGACCAAATGCTATAACTAGATTTTATGATCCATTTGCTGGTTCTTTTGAACAAAGACAGATGTTAGATGCTTTTGGTATGGGTAATGTTTCACCAGCAGTATCATTTATATTGAGACCTGTATCATATGATATAGCAAGAGCACAGGGAATTGAAACAAACGATAAAATTAGAAAATCTGCATATTCATTTGAATTGATAAACAATAAATTAAGAATATTTCCAAGACCTGTTGATGCTGATGCTGGTGATAAAATATATTTTCAATACTATTTAAGAGAGGATAAAAAGTCTACAACAAGGACTTGGACAAACAATAAAGTATCAGATCCAAGTAATATTCCATATAAGTTTTTAACTTATGCAGAAATAAATTCAGCGGGTCGTCAATGGATACGAAAATTTACATTAGCATTATCAAAAGAATTACTTGGTATAATCAGAAGTAAATATGCCACAATGCCTTTACCAAATGGTGAAGTAACAATGGATGGTGAATCATTAAAGGCAGAAGGTAGAGAAGAAAAGAATCAATTACTTGAAGAATTAAAAGAATTTTTAGAATCAGTTTCATTGACAGAAAAGACAAAAGCCGAAGCTGAAGAGGCCGAGGCTAATCAAACAGTATTAGCAAGGTCTCCGCTTGGAATTTATATAGGAAGCTTTGTTCCGTTTTTATTTATGTTTAATACTATTGACTGGAGTAACTTTATATGGTTTTAGATAAAGTAAAATGTGAAATGTGTGGAAAAGAATTTAAACAGATAAACAAGCTACATTTAAATGCAAAACATAATATAGACATGATTGAATATAAGAATAAATTTCCAAATTCAAAAACTACATCAGACGGATTAAGGATGCAAATTTCAGAATTAACTAAAATTGGAATGTATAAACCTGAAAATTGGAAAAAGTTTAAAAATCACATTGACAATAGAGATTATAGTGGAGAAAACAATCCATTTTATGGTAAACACCATATAGATGAAATGAAGAAAAATTTATCTAAAGATGAAGAAAGAAATAAAAGTATTTCAATTGGCCAGAAAAAGAATTGGGAAGATAATTATGAAAATAGATATGAAGCCAATAAAGATAATTGGAAAAAGTTTAGAGACAGAGTTGGTGAAGAAAATTGGTTGAGTGGATTAAGAGAAAAATCACAAAAAGGATTTGAAAAACTTACTAAAAATGGAATATGGAAAAAAACTAAACCAGAAACAGAATATGAAAATAAATTAAAAGAAGAAAATAAAGAATATATTTTTAATTATCAATTAGATGGTAAATATTTTGATTTTTATATTCCATCTGAAAATAAACTTGTAGAAATAGATGGTGAATTTTATCATCCTTTAACATTAGAAGATTGTCGTTATGATTTCCAAGAACGGAATTATTACAATGACATTGAAAAAAATAAAATAGCGGAAGATAATAACTTAACTCTTGAAAGGATAAGAGTATAATGTCTCAAACAAAACCATTTTTTGTACCTCAAAAAGAAATCAATTTGATTGATTCAATGAATGAAGAACTCATTGATGAAATTTTAGGACAAAGTGTAGATATATACAAAGTTAGTGTTGAAAATACAGAAGAAAATTTATATGGTGAATCAACAACAAAATATTATGAGATTGGTTTTAGAGTTAATTGTATGATTATGTTTAATGAGCCTGAAGTGACAAATGAAGAATGGGGTGCTGACTTAAACGCAAACATAGAGATGTATTTTCAGAGAAATAATTTAGCGAGTGGTTCATTGAATTTTTATCCAGAAGCAGGTGATATTGTTGATTGGAATGATTTTTATTGGGAAATAGGTTCAGTAACAGAACCACAGTTAGTAGCTGGACATCCTAATTATAAACATAGTATTAAAGCATTAGCGGGTCGTTCAAGATTAAGTTCATTACAAATAGAGGAGAGACCTAGATAATGGCAGTACAAGTAATAACACATAAAAAAATAACAAAGTTTAATGTAGATGACCCAAACTTTAAACAACCATCACGGCCAGAACCTGAAGAAATTAATGGAAATCTGATAGAAGAAGATGTATATGGTGAAAGAAAACATTTTTATCAACCAGAAAATGGTAATCTTCAGATGAGTGAGTTTATGACTGGTGTGTTAAATAAATTAGATGGTTTAACAACATTAAATCCAAATATAGTTGAAAAGAATAGAGCTATTGAGGTGGATATCAAAAGAGAGATTGCTATAAGCAAGGCAGACATAAACGGTGTAACTTCGGAAGAAATCAAAGGTAAAGTTATGAACAAAAAAGATAAACTTAAAGCTTTAAGAAGAAGGAATAAAAAATAATGGCAATAACACCACTTACAAATAAACATGTAGTTTCTAAAGAAAATGTTAATAGAGGAAAACAGACATCAACTCGTTCACAAGTTAATAGAGGTGGAAATGATAGACAATCGGTTGTGCCTGGTAAAGATTTTTCAAAAGGATATGCTATAACATTAAAAGATATAGATATTACTATGATAAATCATATTAAGAATATAATGAAACCAACTGTCAAAGAAGCTAATGAAACCATAAAAGTTCCAGTTTTATATGGTAATGAAGAGAGATGGAAAGCTGTCAGAAAAAGGGGTGTATTAAGAGATAAAAATGGTTCAATAATGTTTCCATTGATTATGATTAAAAGAACTGATGTTGTATTTAATGATATGATGCCGCTTTCATTCGATCAAGATGTTACGGGTGAATACATAAAAGTTGTTAGATCAAAAAGTTGGTCTAAAGAAAATAGATATGATAGATTTGCAGTACAAAATGGTATGAAACCAGCAGTAGAAACGGTAACAACTGGTATGCCAGATTTCGTTAATTGTACTTATCAAATAGTGATGATGACTAATTATATAGAACAAATGAATTATTTGACTGAATTATTTATTGAATATGAAAATACATATTTTGGTGACCAACATAGTTATAAGTTCTTATCACAATTGGAAGGCTCATTCTCTGATGCTACAGAAATGACGGTAGAAGGTGAAAGATTAATTAGAACGGATTTTGGAATGTTATTAAAAGGATATGTAATACCACAATTTACAAATACACCAGTTACCAATAAAACATCTGAAATTATAAGAAATACTTCACCCAATAGAGTAGTATTTGGATTTGAAGGTGATGCAACTGATTATCAAACAGAAAAAAAATAATAAGGTTTTTATAATTTATATATATTTATATATGAATTAAAAACAATTAAATAGAGGTTACATTCATATGGCAAAAGAAACAAAATTCTCAGAGGAAGAAATGAAAACTATTCAGGGAATCCAAGATTCATATTTTGAAGTTCAAACTGAGTTTGGTAAATTAAGTTTAGCTAAAATAAAATTAGAACAACAATTAGATGATTTGGATAATATTGATAATGATTTAACTGGAAAATTTACAGATGTGCAAGTAAAAGAAAAAAGTTTTTTAGAAGGTATAACAAAAAAATACGGTGAAGGTTCATTAAATCCCGAAACTGGTGTATTCACACCAAATAAATCAGAGTAAATATAATAAAAAATAATCGTTTGGAGTTTTTATTGTATATTTATATATGAAATACTTTATGCGTAAAAACAGGTATTAAAAATTTAAAACTAATTAATTTAGGAGAAGTTAAATGGCGTCAAGTGAAAAAATTGTAAGTCCTGGTGTATTTACAAACGAAATAGATCAAACATTTTTACCAGCTGGGGTTGGTGAAATAGGAGCAGCTTTGATAGGTCCTACAGTTAAAGGTCCGGCAGGTATACCAACTATTGTAAATTCATATTCCGAATATCAACAAAAATTTGGAGATACTTTTTTAAGTAGTTCAACTTATGTAAGTCATTTAACTGCATACACCGCGAGGGAATATTTGAGACATGGATCAACTTTGACAGTTGTAAGAATTTTAGCTGAAGGAACTCAAGGTACTTCTACCGCAAATTCTTTTGTATTAACTGGTAGTAACGCGACTGGTGCGGACGCACATATGAGCTTCACAGGAAGTGCGGTTAGCGACGCGGATACAAGAACTTTACCAAATGTTGCCAATTCATCATTTAAACTACATACGCTTTCTACTGGTTATCTTATGAATAACCAGAATCCTAGTGCATCTATTGAATTAACAGGATCAAACAACATATTATTATCAGGATCAAAAAATAATGTTAGATGGGAAGTCACATCTCAAAATAAAAGCAGGGGAAGTTTCACTTTATTAATTAGACGAGGTGACGATTCAAATAAGAGAAAACAAACTTTAGAAACTTGGAATAATGTATCACTTGATCCAAATTCATCTAATTATATTAGTAGAATAGTAGGTGACCAGTATTATTCATTACAAGGTAGTGGAACAACTGATCCATATTTACAACTTATTGGTGATTATCCAAATAAATCAAAATATGTTAGAGTTGAAGTTATCAAACAAACCCCAGATTATCTTGATGAAAATGGAGATATAAGAATTGGCGCTCAAAGTGCTTCACTTCCTGGACCAGGTAGTGGTTCACATCATGGATCTTTTGGGGGAGGTACGGATGGTCACATAGGTTATGATGCACTAGGAAATGATGTTGGTGACAGTGATAATAGTATGGGAGCACAATTTTATAATAATATGTTTGCTCAAAATATGCAGGGTTTTGACCCAGGTACATCCACGGATGGAAAAACTGCTTATGAAGACGCTATCAATCTTTTGGGTAATCAAGATGAATATGATATAAATCTATTAATGTTACCAGGACTTACAGATGCTGCAAGTGGGACAGGAGCTTCTATCATATCAAAAGCAATTAATATGTGTGAAGATAGAGGTGATTGTTTTGTTATTGCAGATCCAGGTCTTTATGGTCAAGCAATTACAACAGCAGCAACCACCGCAGAAGCTAGAGATTCAAATTATACTTCAATGTATTATCCTTGGGTTCAAATTCAAGATTCAAACTTGGGTAGATCTGTGTGGGTCCCACCATCAGTAGTAATGGGTGGTGTTTATGCATTCAACGACAGAGTTGCACATCCTTGGTTCGCTCCTGCTGGTTTAAATCGTGGAGGTATAGATTCAGCAGTTCAAGTAGAAAGAAAACTAACACATGCAAATCGTGACACATTGTATGATTCAAATGTTAATCCAATTGCAACATTTCCAGGTCAAGGTGCAACGGTTTGGGGTCAAAAAACACTTCAAAAGAAGGCATCAGCACTTGATAGAATCAATGTAAGACGGCTGTTGATTAAACTGAAGAAGTTTATCGCTTCAACTTCAAAATTCTTGGTGTTTGAACAAAATACAGCGGCAACAAGACGAAGATTCTTGAACATTGTAAATCCGTATATGGAACAAGTTCAATCTAATTCTGGGTTGACTGCTTTCAGAGTTATAATGGATGAAACAAATAATACTCCAGATACAATAGATAGAAATATCTTATATGGACAAATATTTGTTCAACCAGCAAGAACTGCAGAGTTTATTGTATTAGACTTTACAGTTCAACCAACAGGTGCAACATTTCCTGAATAATAGATAGTAGATAGACATAAAGGTGGGGTTTATTAAATATAAACCCCATTTTTTTTGTTTTATAGATATTTATATATGAAATTATGTAACCTTTATTTAGGAGAGATATAATGCCTGATGTTTTAGAACCACAAGACATAATGTTTACACCCTTCGAACCGAAGCTAAAAAATAGATTTATTATGCAGGTCGAAGGTATTCCAGCATATATGATTAAAACGGCCAACAGGCCACAAGTCACTTTTGAAGAAGTTGAACTTAATCATATGAATGTTAAAAGATATGTAAAAGGTAAAGCTGCATGGCAGTCATTACAAATTACATTATATGATCCAATTGTACCATCTGCGGCTCAAGCTGCAATGGAATGGATTAGGTTATCTCATGAATCAGTTACAGGTAGAGATGGATATTCAGATTTTTATAAAAAAGATGTAACATTTAATGTTCTTGGACCTGTAGGTGATGTAGTAGAAGAGTGGACTTTAAAAGGCACTTGGATTCAAGATGCCACTTTTGGTGATTTTGATTTTGCTTCAAATGATCCAGCAGAAATAACACTTACACTTCGATATGATTACGCAATCCTTGAATTCTAATCAATAGAAAAAATTCCGATAAAAATCCTCAATAAAAATTTGAGGATTTTTTCTTTATGTATATATTTATATATGTAAATGTTATGTGATATAATAAAGAGGTTACTAAAAATGTCAGAAAAAACTCAATTAACTACATTTAATAAAATTATAGAGGTGGTAATTAAACATGAAGGTGGGTATGTAAATGACCCAAATGATTTAGGTGGTGAAACCAAATACGGTATAACTAAAAGGTTTTATCCAAACGTAGATATTAAGAACTTAACTAAAGAACAAGCCAAAACAATATATCATACGGATTATTGGAGAAGAGCTAAATGTGATGAAGTTCCACCCCATCTACGACATATCTATTTTGATATGTGTGTAAACTTTGGGCAAGGTGGGGCAGTTAAGGTTTTACAAAGAACAGCAAATGCTAAAAACAAAGAAAAAATTGATGTTGATGGTGGAATAGGACCAGCAACACTTAAAGCAATTCAGAATCTTGAACTTGAAAGAGTACGAGCCTATCGAGTATTAAGATTCGCTAACTTAGTTATCAAGAAACCAGAACAAGAACGTTTTTGGTTTGGTTGGTATCGAAGAGCAACGGAGGTATAGGAATGGCAGACAAACAATATCATAGTGAAGTTATTGATTTACCAAGCGGGGGTAAGGTATATGAAAAAGATTCACCATTATCAAGTGGAAAAGTTGAAGTCAAATATATGACGGCAAGAGAAGAAGATATACTCACATCACAAAATCTTATTAAAAAAGGTGTTGTAATTGATAAACTTCTCGATTCATTAATTCTTACAGAAGGAGTTAAATCAGATGATTTAATATTGGGTGATAAGAATGCAGTTATGGTAGCCGCTCGTGTTCTTGCATACGGACCTGATTATGAATGTGATGTTACCAACCCCAATACTGGTGTAGTATTTAAACATTCCTTTAATTTAGCTGATTGTCCCTTTAAGGAAATTGGTGAAGATATTTCTGGTAATACATTTGAAACAACATTACCTGTATCAAAGACAAAAGTAACATTTAAGTTACTTACAGGTAAAGAGGAAAAAGCTATTGAAGTAGAATTAAAGAACATGAAAAAAATGGGTGGGCAGGTAACACCAGAATTAACAACAAGATTGAGATATACAATTATATCTATAAATGGTGAGGATTCTAAACCATCTATAAGTGAATTTGTTCAGAATATGCTTTCAAGAGATTCATTATATTTAAGACAAGAAATAGCAAAGGTATCACCTGATATAGAATTACAGCAGGAAGTCGAAATGGAAGGAGAAACGGTTACGGTAGACATACCAATGACCGTAAACTTTTTTTGGCCTGAGAGCTGAACACAAGCCACAAATTCACCAAGAAATATTTGATTTAATATATCGTGGGAATGGATTTACACATTCTGATGTATATAACATGCCTACATATTTAAGAAGGTTCTATTATTCAAAATTAGCTGAACAACTCGAAAGAGAACAAAAAGAGATAGAAAAAGCTACCAAAAAACAATCACCATCCATATCAAAACCCAATTTTAATCCGAAATTTAAAAGATAATTTGTGATTTTTGATATTTATATATGATGAATTACATCAATTGGAGAATACCAGATGTCAAATAAAAAGTCATATATGAATACAGAAAATGTTTTATCAGAAGGATTTTTTGATAAACTTTCTAAATTGGTTGGTAAATTAAAACCAATTCAAAAAAATAAACTTAAAAAAAGTAAAAAATTAAAATCAGCATTATTTGGTTTAAATAAATCAGTTAATGACATAGAAAAAGCGTTTAGTGATATTTATGGAACTGATGTTAAACTTGATAAATTTAAATTAAGTGATTTCGTTTAAGGAATAGTCAATGGCCGCACAAAATAAAAAAGAACTTCAAGAGATAAAAAGTTTACAACAAGAGTTAAATAACATACTTAAAACTCGTGAAGAATCTGGTGAAAAAGTCACACGTGGACTTAAAAAAGAAATTAAGATGTATGATACTCTTATTGAAAAAGGGAAGGAAGCCGCCAAGCAAGGATTAATTTCTTCCAAAGAATCTAAAGATCAAGCGGCTAGTCTGTTAAAGGTTGCTAAAGTAAAAAATAATCTCAAAGATGTAGAGAAGGAGTTAGCGCAAAACGCAAAAAAAATGGGAAACGCTGACAAGTTAGCTGGTAGGAGTGTATTTAATAAACTTAAAGGTGAAAGAGTATTACTTGAAGGGAAAAAACGTAGATTACAAGTTGAACACGCCGCTGGTGTTGTCGCTGAAAAAGCAAAGAAATCACTAATGAGTCAAGTCGTTCAAGGCGGATTATTAGTCACAGCATTTATGGGATTAAAGAAACTCGCATTTGCATTTGCTGGTAAAGTGGATGAAATAGGTAAAGCCTTTGGTGTAGGTGGTGGTGGAATACAAAATGCACTACTTCAATCTGAAGTTGAAATGACAAAATTGGGTCTTGGTTTAAGTGAAGCAATATCAATGTCAAACATATTGTCATCAGATTTTGGGATTGGGCTTCAAGCGTCAGCAAATATGGCGGATGAAGTTGCAGATTCCGCAATTGCTATGGGATTGAGTGCTGATGAGGGTGCGAATCTATTTGGTGTATTGATGTCAATGGGGAATATGACTCAATCTGTGGCTGAAGATTTAGCTGAATCCGCTTATCAATTGGCTACGGCAAATGATGTAGCTCCACAGGCGGTTATGAAAGATATAGCCGGAAATGCTGATTTTTTCGCCAAACATATGAAAGATGGTGGAAAGAATGTAATGGAAGCAGCAGTTCAAGCAAAGAAACTTGGATTAAATTTATCTGCAGTAGAAGGTATTGCTGGTGGACTACTCGATTTTCAAAGTTCACTTAATGCTGAAATAGAAGCTTCTCTAATGTTAGGTAGAGATATCAATTTACAGAAAGCAAGAGAACTTGCATTAAATGACGATTTAACTGGAATGATGGAAGAAGTGTTAAAACAAGCTGGTGGTGAAGCAGAATTTAACAAATTAAATAGATTAGAAAGAGAAGCAATTGCTAAAGCTATAGGTGTATCAGTTGGAGACATGGCAAAATTAGTTGGTGAACATGGAAAATTAGAAACACAGAAGTCATTTGCTGATTTGGCTGGTAAAGATGCCATGTCAAATTTAACAAGTATTTTAAATACAATTAAATCTATTGGTGCTGAATTACTTATTTCAGTAGGTCCTACAATTGAAAAAACTGTTGGTAAATTTGGTGATTGGATGAAAAGTTCTGAAGGTCTTGCTAAAATGAGAGATTTTGCAAAAAGTTTTGTGGAAACAATAAGTAATTTACCTTCAATTATAAATAGAATAATTACTGTAATGATAGTTTGGAAAACTATTTCTATGGGTGTGGCATTAGCTAATGCGGCTGCTATGGCATTTGCTCAAGGAACTGTGACATTTGGAATAGGATTGGGGGCGGCGTTAGTTGCCATTGTTGGTGCTTTTGCTATGTTAAGTGCACTCCCATCATTTCAAAATTTACCACCAGGAGCATCAGCAACACCTATGGCTGGTGGTGCGGCAATAGCACACGGTACTGGAACATTCGGACCTGAAACTATATTACATACAAATGATATTGTTGATGCTATTAAAGAACTTAGAGAAGATATGAAAGGTCTCGGTGAACAAGTAGGTATAGCATCAGGAAAACAAATGGGTAAAGAATTTAGAACAATGAAGAGTGGGATTTAGGAGATAATGTAATTATGGGTCTTGAAAATTTAAAAAGTGTATTTAAAGAAGGATTCGAAGAAAAATCTTCAACCACAAATCTTGCTGACATGGTTAGTGAGTTTGGTACTCCCATTGATGAACTGTTTAATTTAAATGCAAACACATTGATTGATACTGGAGGATGGACATCATTATATAATCCAGATCACACAGCAAAAGAAGATGTCGGTTATAATTATCCTAATGCATCTAGAGATAATCTTAATATAAGATATCAGAATTCTGGGCAAATAGGAACAGAACCATTTATTGTAAGTAATATTTTAAGTCATCTTGGTGGTTCAAGAGATTTTCCAATTAAGAGAGCAATAAATGATACTTTAAGAATTTCAAAATATTTAAAATCTTCAGATGGTTTGGCATTCATAGCCAAACAAAATGCGTTGGGGTTATTATCAAATGTTGAATCAGAGATGTCTGTTGCTGGTATGTCTGGAAAGATATCAACTCCTCAAAAGCATGCGCGGGGATATAGTCCATTGGCGACATTAGCGGCTGTCGGTTCGAGACTCGTTGGTCCCCAACCTAACATTTTATATAGAAAAGATTGGCCATTTGGTATGTCTAAATATCCCGCAACAGTAGAAATAGGTGGTGTTGATATTTCTTTAGGTTATAGAATAGAAGATACATTTAGAGGTGGTGGACTTATTGGTGGAAGTATTAAAGGTATAGGAGCAAAAGTAAGAAATCCTCTTAAAAAGAGTGGTGATAAGATGACTTTGGCGAGTATGATACAAGGACATAATTTACTTTCTGTTGGTACAACTACAACAACTATGGACACTGAAACTGGAGTTTATGGTATTGCTAATGTCAATATTGAATCCAAGAAAAATGGAATGCCATTCTACTTTAAAGATTTAAGAGATAACACTTATATATTATTTAGAGCATATGTAGAAAGTATAACTGAAAATATATCACCATCTTGGTCTTCAACAAATTATATAGGAAGAAGTGAACCAGTTTATGTATATGAAAGATCAGAAAGAGATGTATCATTTACATTAAAATTATTTGCACATACTCCAAATGAATTAGATAGTATATACGAAAAGATAGACAGATTAACTTCAATGTGTTATCCATCATATGTTAAAGATATAAATTTAAATGGTAAATTAAGAATGAAACCACCACTTCTTAAATTTAGATTAGGTGAATTATTTGGTTCTAGAAATAATGAAATGTTAGGATTTTTGAAAAGTTGTGCTTATTCATATCCCGACAGTTCTCCTTGGGAAACAGAAGTTGGAAAACGAGTTCCAAAACATATAACAGTATCACTTACTTATCAAGTTATTCATATGGAAGTTCCAAGTTTAGATTTTGTATTAGAAGATTCTAAAAATTCTTTTTATGGTATAAATCAAAATGCTGTTACTGTAGCGGATAAACTTAAAGCTGGTGCGATGGACCTTGGCACTAACATTGTTGGTAGTGCAATTAAAGGACTTACAGGGAGATAATAAAAAATGCCAAGATACGAACATACAAAAAGATTAAAATACAAAAAAAGAAATATTAATAAATATGGAACTACTATATATAATAAAGTTCCAGAAAGAAATGATGATATGTATTTTATTGCACAAGAAGGTGATAGATGTGATAATTTAGCACAAAGGTTTTATGGAGATTCAAATTTATGGTGGTTTGTAGCAAGAGTAAACAATTTAAAAACAATGAATGTTCCAGCAGGCACTTCTTTAAGGATTCCAATATCTACAATAAATGCAAAAGGATTCTAACTAATGGCTATTAGTAAGAGAATATTTGGTTCTGACATTCCTATCAAGATAAAGAAAAAGCTAGAAGCTAGACAGTTATTGGCTGAAAAAGCTCGTGGTCCTAACGATGAAATAATGTCAGCTTATCCAGATCCAAGTCTTGGAACTGCTAATCATAAATATTCTGAGTGGGTAACAAATAATTTTGACAATGTTGCTGACTTATCTTCCAGAACTCCTTTTGCTAGAATGTGGACTTCTGTAAAGTTAAACATGGCTAGTGAATGTACTGAAGCTGACGTAAAAGCTGCAACAGATCCGACATATCCTTGTTATGAACTAATAGTGGGTGATTTAAAGTATGAGCCAATTGATGATTCTATAAAAACTTATATTATAGGAAATCATATATATAACAATGCTTCAGAACCAAAATCTCCAACAGATTCAACCCAATTAACTCAAACATCTGATTTTCTACCTTCTGAATTAGAAAATAATGAATTTCTAAAACCGCCCGCCGGTATAACATCCATAACATCAACAACTGAAGGAGCTCTTGGTGTAATAAAAAAAACAACAATTAATTTTACAGTTAACAATTTTACTGATTATGATAAAATTTACAGTAGATTCTTTTTAAAGCCGTTCGCTCAACTATTTGTAGATTTTGGTTGGGATACTGCTGATTTATATGATCCCGATCATCTTATTAAAGAAAAATATACTGAAATGGGATTTGGTGAATATCAACCAACATCATTAGATGATGCTTTATATGGTGATAATGGATTTGTAACAAGAACAGCCGGTGACATGGAAATAATTGTCGGATTTGTAACTAATTATGATGCGAAAATAAAAGATAATGGAACTGTTGAATGTTCAGTTGAAATAACATCTAAAAATAGTGCATTGATAAATAATGATTTAGAATCTAATGGAAATATTTTAGTAAGAATAAGTGAAGATTTAGATAATTCAATAATGGATTATGCATTAGGGTTATCGAAGAAAAGAGGTCAACACATCGGGGGTAGTTGGACAAAATCTGCTGAAGATAAAAAACAATTTGAAGCAGATGTTGATGCATACGGTTCTATAAATTTGTATAATACGACATTAGTTCCAACTGAAAGAGCGGTGAAGCATGGTGTTTTTTGGGTTGGTGACGTACCTAGAAACGGTACACCGGTGAGAAAACAAATTTATATTTCTTATGGAGTATTTGAAGATCTTTTGTTGAATCCAGAATTTGGCTTTTCATTTGATAAAGAAAGTATGAATAAATCATCTGATTCTATTAAATTTGATTCAAGAAATTCGTTTATATCTTATAATAAAGAAATATTTGAGTATCAAGGAACATTGAATAGTGATGATAATAGACATATTTTATATCCAGATGAGTGGCATAATTCTTATAATGTCGGTGTCGGTGCGGTGCCAGAAAGAGTAATTAGTGAAGCTGACAGTGACTTAACAATCACACAGATTGATCAAAAAGCAAAAAGGATACCCTTACGTGAAATTTTTATAAATACAGAGACTATAATAACTGCATTTGATGCTCATAAAGATGGTGGAAACATTTTAGATGTATTAAAAGATTTATTTGAAAAAATAAAAACAGATACATTTGATTTGGTTAATTTAAAATTGTCAAATAATGGAAATTTATCAATTGTTTCGGCGGTTGATATAAATACATTAAATATTGAAACTAATAACGAGGAGGAAGAGGATACTTTTAAAAAATTATTTACATTTAAACCAAATTCTCCAAATTCTATTGTAAAAACATTTGATGTGTCATTTTCAATGCCAACTGGTAACTATGCTAATATGATAGCTATACAAGCCAGTTCTACAACAAAGATTTTCGCAATAACCGAATTTTTAGATGAAGCTTTAGCTTTAGAAAGTTTTGACAGTGTTAATAAATTAGAAAAAGAGAATGGGGTAACCGAAATAGAGAGAATTTCTATTTCTTATCAACCTGAGATTGGATCTTATAGAACAAAAAAGTTAGCAGAAGACATTGAAAGAGATTCATCTGCTGGATTCAACTTTGGTGACACTTTTGATAAATTATTTGATGATACTAACCATAATAAAAAAATAGATGAAATGTATTTAAATAGTGGAGAATCCGATTATTCAAGAACCATAGAAGATAACGTTCCAGATGAGACGAAAAAATCGAATGTTAAAGCATCATCGGATGATATTAATGAATTTTATGTACGTCAAGAAACGGAAGAAGGTTACAAAATGGCGACAACAATATCAGATTTTAAAAAATTTGAGGTTGTTTATAAACAAACCAAACCATCCAGTAAAAGAAATTCTATGCTATTACCATTGACTTTAAATTTGGGTATTTATGGTATATCATCAATAATTCCTGGAGATGTTTTTAAAGTAGATTATTTACCACAGAGATATATAAATACTGTTTATTTTCAAGTGATGAAAGTTTCTCATAATCTAGATTCTTCTGGGTGGACAACCAATTTTGAAACACAATTTAGACTTAGAAAAGTAGCTAAAATTGAAAGTGGATTGGATAAAAAAATTAAAGGAGTCACATTAAATAGAAAAATATTGAAGAGTAAAGATAATTTATTTCAAATAGATAAAATACTTACTAGAATAAATCGTCTCAAACTACTCCCCAGATCTAGTGAAGAAGAAAAAAAACTGCATGGAAAATATTCATTTATATCTAAAAAGGGGTTAATGAACCCGACTTCATTCGAGTTACCATTTTATTTTGGTGATATACCCTTTAATAATAGTGGATATGATCTGGGGGAGGAAAAAAAATATCCGGTAATATCATTAGATGGTGATTCTATCGACTTCATTAAAGATAACTTTAGGGATTCTTCGTTGGTAAACTTACCTGCGGATAAATTTAGTAATGTGATTTATTGGGAAGAAGTGACAGCTTTGGTTTACCCTCCTGGAGCGGATACAACTGTGACTGATAAAGATAAATATTCCTTACTAAAGTTAATGATAAAACCAAGATTAGAAAAAAGTCCAGATCCCAAGGATGGTCCGTCAATTGTCTATAATATTATACATAAGGATGGATACTGGTTTCCAATACCTCCTGATACTTCTTCAGATATATCTGATTTTTTAGTTAAATTATTAACTATGTATTATGAAAAAATTACCAGTGGGGCTCGAAGTAGACACATACCGGCGGATGAAATTCAACCAGATTATCAATACACTCCAGAAATGGGCGGTGAACCTGAAACTTAAAAAAAAATAGTTGTTTCATATACTAAAAAGGTTATATATTAACATATGAGTTATATTGTAATTCCCATATTCTCAGACCCATTTTTACATCCATTACATAAGGATAATGGATTATCCTTGCTCTATGTCAAGGAATTAGATGGTAAAAGTAAGATGTTATGTCAATTTCACCCTGATTGTGTGGGTGTATTGGAAGATTATAAATGGTTGGATAAACATGCGATTGTTACTCCAGATGCTAAAATATTGAATCAAGTTTATCCATTTAAGGATGTATTAGATATGAATTGTATGTGGTGGACTAGAATAAATCAACCATTTGATATGAGTAAGGTTAGGAATAATGCTTATGATTTCTTTTATAACAAATATTATAATGCAAAACGATTAAATGAGATAATACCTATATTAAAACACAAAGAGTGGTGTGATAAATTGATGGAAGAGATAAAAAAATATCCTGAAAGCGATTTGGGTTTATATGATACTATATATGATAGAGAGGTAACAGAAGCCTTCGGTTACATAGAAAGAAACGGAGTAAAGGTATCAGATGATGTATGTGATATATTTGATATGAGAGTAAAGAAACATATATCGGATGGTAGGTTATATACAAAATATAATCTATGGACATCTACAGGTAGACCATCTAATTCATTCGGTAATGTGAACTTTGCAGCTATGAAACCAGAACAAAGAAAAGCTATTATACCTGAATATGATATGTTGGTTGAATATGATTACGATGCATTTCATTTACGACTTATAGGTGATCTAATAGGATACAAATTTGATAAAGAATCAGTACATCAACATTTAGCAGACAAATATGGATGTTCATACGATGAAGCAAAACAGAAATCTTTTCAACAATTATATGGTGGAATTGAGAAAGAAATACGAAAAAATATCACATTTTTCAGTTTAACATATGATAAAATAAATACATTTTGGGGATACTTTAATGATAACAAATTTATAGAAACTGATATTTATAATAGGAAACTATTGTTTAAAAACTATACAGATATGAACAAAAATAAGTTGTTCAACTACCTGATTCAGGCATATGAAACGGAATCAAATATTAAGACGATAATTGAGTTAAAACTATATTTATTAAATAAGAAGACAAAATTAGTTCTGTATGGTTATGACAGCTTCCTTTTTGATTTCTCAAAAGAAGATGGAGTTAACACATTGACAGAAATAAAGAATATATTAGAGAGAAATGGGCATATGGTTAAATCCAAAGCGGGCTCCAATTATGGTGAAATGAACGATATTTCGGATAGGTTATAAAATGGATCCAACACTACATAAGATACTGGCAGAATGGGCAGTCAGAGTACCCGATGGTTCTCCTGATCCAGATAATCCTTATCATATAGTTTTACTTGAAAGATCTATGGATGGTATGAAATTACCAAGAAAATTTAAAACTGGATTATTAAAAAGATTAAGAAAAGAAGAAGAAGATTGGTGGAGTAAATTATCACCAGAAGAACAAGCAAAATATATAAAAGATCATCCAAAGAGTAAAAAGGCTCAACAGGCTAAAGAAAAAGAGGATAAAGAAGAATTTGAAAAAGGTAAAGTTGTTGGTGATCCAAATGAAGGTGACAATCAAGTAAAAAATGATATGTTAAAACATGGTTATGGTGGATATGAAAAAGCTATGGGTTCTAAACCGGCACCAGGTGGAGCAGGCTCTGCATTTAATGAAATAATTTCTGGTGAAGGTGTTCATATGTTAAATGAAAATCCTAATATGTCCGAAGAAGAAGTGGCTATGAAGATGTATGAAATGACAAAAGACACAACTTTAGGAAAAGAACAAAAGGTAACTTCTGGTATAAAAGCTGGTGAAATACCTGATGTTGAAAATAAAAATTTATACACAAAATGTTTAGTGTCAGCTAGGTCTGCTAAAAAGAAACATGAGAGAACCCATAAAAGAGTTTCTCGGTTACAAGAACAAGGTAAGATGGGTAAGGTTGATAAGACAGAAACATATTATGGTGCTGATAAATCGTTGGCAGCTCAAGTAGAATCTATTAATACATCCAATAAAGTTTTGATGCCTGATGGAACTGAAGTAACAAAAGAAGATGCTATTGCTTTTACAAAAGCTGGTGGTGGTGGAGAAAATCCCTCCGATACTGCAACATTTGTCAAAGATAAAGATGGCAACCTTTTAATACAATTTCATTCAGATAAAACTACAACCAATGACATTCAAGATAATTCCACATTAGCACAAGAGGGTGAAAATTATAAAGAGAGTATAAATAAAAATGAGAACTTATCATCAGAACAAAAAGAAAAGGCTAATACTATTATAGATGATTATTCTAATAAAATTAATCAAATTGAAGAAAATTATAATGATCAAGCTACACCTATAGCTGGTAGGTTAGAAGAACTACCTATTGAAAATCAAGTAGAAATTATAGAAAATGATAAAGGAACTTTAAAGAAAAATATTGATGACGCTTTATTTGGTAAAGGTGGGTTAAAACCACAGTACGAAAAGTATTTAAATGGTAGAGATTCAAATAATTTAAGTACACAAGAAAAATATGAAATAATTAGAAAGCATGTTTCTTCTGGTGAAGGTAAAAGTAATGATGTTAAAGTTGTAAACAAAGTAGGACTGGGATTACAGAAAAAAGATTCAAGTATTGAGGGTATTGATGTAAAGAAAAATTTATCAGAAGAAAGAAAAAAAGTTGTAAACTTACAAAGAGAAAGAGTTGACAAACTAAATGAAGAAAAAACTGATGTTGATGGTGTTGAAGTTGGTATCGGAACATTAATGGAAGCTGAAGAAACCATTAGAGGATTTCATTTTGGATTGATGGATTATCCACCAAAAGGATATGAAGAAGGTAAACCAGGTAGTATGGTTGGGTCTTCATTAGATGTTAATATGGGTGGGAATATTGTTAATGGTGAAGTATTGAGAGGTTGTATAGGTGTAAAGAATACTACAGATTTTAAACAAAAGTTTAGATTAGTTGAAGATGAAAAAATAACAAAAGATGCTCAAGGTAATGTTACTGGTAAGGTAGTTTATACATATGCTGTAGATTCTGAAGGTAAAAGAAAAGATATAGGATATAAAACATATCGTTCCAAAGCAGGTGCTACTGGAAAAACAAATAACACAATGACATATAGTAAAGATATGCAAGATTGTTTTAAGGGTAAAAATAAATGAAAACCCAACTATTAGCCACATTTACAACAAAAGAAGATTTGGATATAATTATCCGAAAAATACAGGATGCATATACAATAGCATTCGGTAAGATATATGTATTACAGAATGAAAAAAATATAAATGAGTTAATATGTACATACAATGTAGATTTGGCAGCAGGAGCAGATTACAACGATGTAAAAGGAACAATATCTCTACATAGGAAGAAACATTCCAATACATTATATACAATAAATGCATTGAATGAGGTAATTGCTAATTTAAATAACGGATTAATAGATAGTAAATTTATAGTGCCGTGGGAAAATTTTAAGAATACATTAATGGTAACGAATTCAGATGGGTTAAATAAGATACCTACGAGGATTTACAAAATTATAAAAATAAATTGATTTTTTTGAAAAATCATATATATTTATATATATAAAACTAATATAACAAATTGGAGAAAATAGGTTATGGCAAAAGAAAAACCAAAAAAAGAAGTTGTAGAACAAGTCACAGATGAAGTTGCAGTAGTTGAAGAAGAATTATCACCTTGGTACGTTTTTTGTTCGACTGGTTGCGGTTTCTGTAAGAAAGCTGAACCAGTAATAGAAGAATTAAATAAAGAAGGTCACGACATACTTGTTCTTGATTTAGTAGAACCTGATAATAAGAAATTAAATGCAGAGTTAAAAGCAGAATATAATATTCAATGTGGTACTCCTTGGTTTATAAATGCTGAAACTGGGAAAGGTGTTTGTGGTTATCGTGAAAAAGCTGTTCTTGAAAAATGGTTAGCAGGTGAAGATATACCAGAACCACCAAGACCTACAGGTCCACCACCAAGACCACCATTTATGGGTGTCACTAAAAAAGAAGAAAAAGAGTGGAAAACAAAATATGATAAGTGGTTAGACGACAATAAACATCTTCCCGAAGATAGAAGAAAAAGTGCTGATGAAGTACTTTCCATGCCAAGACCAAAGTCAGAACCACCCAGACCTCCTATGGGACCCGAAACAACTGATATGGATATTGATAAGTGGGGTGAAGAATATAAAAAATGGGCTAAAGAAAATTCACATCTACCAAATTTACAACCAATTGACAAGATGGTTCAGAATTTCAAAAATAGAAGAAATCAAGCGGTGAATGCTCCACAACAAGGAAACCCCAATCAACCACCTGTTTCTAATAATGTAGGACAACGTATGACCACGATGGAACAAAAGCTCGACAGACTTATGAATCATTTGGGAGTAAAATGAAATTTAGGCCAAAGGTTAAAAAAGATAGAAAGGCTACCGAACAAGAATTAAATTGTATTAAAGAAACTGAAGAGATGTTAGAGGAAGAACACAAACTTCCTCCTGCATCTCAAATGATTCGTAACATAGCTACAGACCATTGGAAATCATTAAAGGCGTGGGTAAAAGGTTCACAGGTTATAGCACCACAAGAGGTAGCAGAGAAGAGGTGGGAGATATGTAAACAATGTCCCCATCTACTATATGATGAAACCAATCCAGACACAGGAAAAAAAGACGGTAGATGCGCTCATTGTGGTTGCTTCATGAACGTGAAAGTTCATTATGCAGTTGCAGAATGTCCAATTGATAAGTGGACTGCTGATTGTAAATGTAATCAAAAAGAAAATTGTAAAGAATAAAAAAAGGCTTGTTTTATATACCAAAAAAGATATATATTATAGGTAATAGGTTATATGGTTATACGATTTAACCATAATTAATAAACGATAAAAGATAAAACATAGGAGAAAAAAGCATGGACTTAGATGCTATAAAATCAAAACTAAATCAGTTACAATCAACAACCTCAACATCAAATAACTTTTGGAAACCTGAACCTGGCAAACAAGTAGTTAGAGTTGTTCCTTATACACATAATAAAGATAATCCATTTATTGAATTATTCTTCCATTATAATTTAGGACAAAACAAAACATATATGTCGCCAATGTCATTTGGTCGTCCAGACCCAGTTCAAGAGTTTGCTGATAAACTTAAATCAACAGGTGATAAAGATGAATGGATACAAGGTAAAAGGCTCGAACCTAAAATGAGAACTTTTGCTCCTGTAATTGTTCGTGGACAGGAATCTGAAGGTGTTAAGTTTTGGGGATTTGGTAAGACTGTATATCAAGAACTATTAAGTGTGATTGCAGATCCTGATTACGGTGATATAACAGATCCAGTTAATGGTCGTGACATTATGATTGAACGTCAAACACCAGCTGAAGCGGGTAATCAATATGGTAAAACTACTGTACGGGTTAAACCAAATCAAACTCCAATTACTGATAATAAAGAAATGTTAGAAACTTTGTTGAATTCTCAACCAAATCTAACAGAACTTTATACAGAACCATCTTATGATGATTTGAAAGAAGCTCTTGCTACTTATCTTAATCCTGATAATGATGTGGATACAAATACAACTACAACATCTAATGGTGTTGCTGCTACAACAGCTCCCACTACAAATACGGGAACTACTAAAACAGCAAAAACAGAAAATGTTGAAGATGCATTCGATCAACTATTTAATCAGTAAACATAAATAATCTTATGGGTGGGAGTTCGTTCCATCCCACCCATATATTATAGGAGAAAGTTATGTCAGATAAACGCGACGAATTAGCGGGTGTAATCGCATCCGAATTAAATAAAACATTCAAACATCAGAAGGTTGCATATTTTCTTGATGATGGTTCTAATCCAACCGATGTTACTGATTATATTTCAACAGGTTCAACCATATTAGATTTAGCTATTGCTAATAAACCAAATGCTGGTGTTCCAGTAGGTAAGATTACAGAACTAAATGGTTTAGAAGGTAGTGGTAAATCTCTTATAGGTGCTCATCTATTAACATCAACACAGAAAAAAGGTGGTGTAGCTGTCTATGTAGATACAGAGAGTGCAGTATCACCTGAATTTCTTGAAGCTATAGGTATAGATACACAGAATATGTTGTATGTACATCTTGAAACGGTGGAAGAAGTATTTGAAACTATTGAAACTATTGTTTCTAAAATTAGAGAATCAGATAAAGATAGGATTGTAACTATTTTGGTGGATAGTTTAGCAGCTGCTTCTACAAAAGTAGAGATGGATGCTGACTTTGATAAAGATGGTTGGGCAACAGCCAAAGCTATTATCATATCAAAGGCTATGAGAAAGATTACTCAAATGATTGCTCGTCAGAAGATTGCTCTTGTATTTACAAATCAATTACGACAAAAATTAGGTGTAATGTTTGGAGACCCTTGGACTACATCAGGTGGTAAGGCTCTTCCATTTCATGCATCAGTAAGAGTTCGGTTAAAGAATACAGGTCAGATTAAAGATACGAAGAAAAACACAATTGGTATTAAGATGAAGGCTCAGGTGATTAAGAATCGGTTGGGTCCTCCAATGAGGGTTGCAGAATTTCCACTTTACTTTGATACTGGTATAGATGACTATGGTAGTTGGTTGACAGTAATGAAAGACCATAAGATAGTCAAAGTTGCTGGTGCTTGGTACACT
>Ga0080013_1000714_pt2 | contig 28561 bp, 46 predicted proteins | sample ETNvirenome_6_85_FD_69236 | JGI IMG/M metagenome (GOLD analysis project Ga0080013, IMG submission 69236) | Marine viral communities from the Pacific Ocean - ETNP_6_85 (SPADES assembly) (version 2) | ecosystem: Environmental > Aquatic > Marine > Oceanic | place: Pacific Ocean | collected 2013-06-19 | reverse complement strand
GCCACTTAAAACTACTAATCAGCTAATCCTTTCGCATTTACTGAAACACCGTGAAACGGAACGTGAGCCGGATAAAACAAAAAAACACTAACTATGGCTAGGTAAGGAGTCTAGGAATGGCTAAACGAACATATTTAGAAATGCATAATATAATCCTGAGAAGGATTAATGAAGATGATATTAGTGATGTAACAACAACAACAGGTAAGGCAAATATTATTGGGGATTTGATTAATGAGGGCCAAAATATGCTCTTTGCCGAGTCTAACTGGTATCCTCTCTATAAAGAACGTATATTCCAGACTAGTGATGATGCTGTTATTGTGGTGGAGGATTATACCGGACTAAGTCTTGCAACAATAACTATCTCATATAACGGTACAAGCTATGTCATAACGGAAGGTACAGATTTTGATGCCGTAACCTCCAACACAGTCACGGCAACTGCAATAGCTAGTGCTCTGTCTGCATTAACTTGGTCTGATGTCACAATAAAATCAAATACTGCTTCCTCATCTATAGTCCTGAAAGCGGACCCGCAAAACAATGTAGGATTTACCAGCATAGCCACTTCTGACGATGAGACTAATGTAGATGTTTCCTTATCAAACAACGACACCTATGCCATACCCACAGATTTTGGTAAGTCCATAGCTCTTGTAGATTTCACCAATTCCACAGTCCTAAGACCAGGATCATTTAAACATTTTGACCTTGAAAATCCAGATCTTGGTACATCTGGCACACCCTATGAATACTCAATACAGGGTGGGAATTACAGGCTCCATCCCATACCCTCAGCCACAAACATAATGTTGGAAAAATATTGGAAAGAACCTGTTGCTCTTGCAGCCAATTCAGACCTATCCGAACTTCCGTTAGAGGCAGAGAATGCTCTAATAAAGTGGGTAGAGGGGGAGATATGGCTCTATTTAAATAATAGTCAGAAGGCACAACTAATTAATCAAAAATTTGTACAATTATTAAATAAGGCAGTTGATGCTAATGAAACTATCCTAGACCAAATGACCGTGGTTAATTCCACCTATCATTCACCCAGAAATATGCCCTTAGCTCAACCACGACTCCCTTCACACTACCCTAGATAAATGACGACTAAACTAGCTAGATTACAGGCGATAGAGGAAGCGGATTCTACCGTAATCCACAACTACCCCATGCCTTTAGGTGGAATAAATCTATATTCCAACGTTATGTTATTAAAGCCTTACGAAGCTCTCCAAACTCAAAACTCATTTGTTCGTTCAGGGTTAAAGACTAGGTTTGGCTCGATCAAGATTGATAATGATGAAGTCAATGCGGGTGATAAAATCCTTGAACTTCATAGATTTTATTACGGGGCAGATAATAAACAACTTGTTGTTGCCTCTGATACTGATATTAGGTGGTTAGATTCAGGTACTTGGACTGCTATTGATACAGGACAGACAGCCGACCAATCTACTCTCATGAATACATGGGGTGCGGTAGATAAATTATTTATATGTAATGGCACAAATCCTGGGGTTACTTGGGATGGTAGTAGTGCGGCTGATATGTCTGGAACTAATGTCCCGACAGATCCAATCCAAGTCCTCCCGTATCGAGATAGGTTGTTGGTTATCGCAACCACAAATCCTGGGGAATTGCAATGGAGTGCGTCATATGATGATACAGGAACTTGGGAGACTAGGACTGCGTGTGGTGTTAAGCCCGACTCCAAATTATATGGGATGGTCCTTCACACAGACTCCAACTCAGATCAGGGTGTGGAATCCAAGGTCTTGTTGGGAGGGGCTAATGGAATGCACTTATTCTCAGGCACAGATATTAGAACCCCCTTCACTACAGGTAATTATAGGGTAGAATCTTTGGCGACTAGTGTAGGATGTAATGCTCCCAAAACTATGCAATGGACTCCAGAGGGGACTATGTATTTAGGGAGGGACAGGATGGTTTATATGCTTCCATTCAAATCCAATACCCCAGTTCCTGTAGGGCATAAAATAACATCCCGACACCCTGCATATGAAGGAATTGAACAACTCCCTGCTGGGCAAATTGAAAATGCCTGTGCTGTATATCATGATGGTTTCTATAAACTAAGTTTTGCGGGGAATGGACAGACTACCAATAATGTACAATTCTGGCTTGATATGAATAATATCCATAAGGATGAACAGGGACTTTATGGACCATGGTTTGGCCCTATGACAGGTCAAACTATATCATGTTTTGCGAATTATAACGGTCCTGGAGATGTGGGTGAATTGGTCGGGGGTGAATCTAATCCAAGCACAGGATCATATGTCTATACCCTCCATGGGGGTGGGGTATTTAATGATGATAGTACAGCTATCTCTATGTTTTTACAGACTTTTTACCACCCTCTAGCAGACCCCAATATGAAGGATGCTATCCACATGTTGGAACTTGAATTATTGGATACTTCTGGTACACTAAGCATCGAGTTCCATGATATTACGGGAGCTATTAAAACGGGAGATTCTATAACATTAGGAGAGGGTGGTATATATTGGGACGACTTTTATTGGGGTGATTTTTACTGGAATGGGGATGGGATTGAAAGGAAGAAACTTAATATTGGAAAATCTGGGGGTGGAACTTCTCTCCTAAGACGTTGTTCAATAAAGATTGCCCATGGGGTTAGTACGGATACCTTTGAATTATATAATATGAATTTAAAAACCATACCACAAAATATAGGATTTGATTAATGGCTGAATTAGGAGCAGGTAGCGGGTCGGGATATCCCGGTGCCCTAGACACAAACGCAACAGTTGAGGTAGATAGTCCTGCGTCTGGAAAGACTAAGGCACGGGCTGATGTACCAAATGATTTAGCGGCTTCAATCATTGCTGTCCAAACTGAACTTGGTACTGATCCGGCAGGCACACTTACAGACGTTAAATCTTTTCTACAAACAGAACATGATACAGATGGCACACATAGTTCTGTTACTTTATCGGGAGAGTTAATTCAGAAAGTAGGTTCAGATGTTGCGTCAGCAAGTGACCTGGATGTAACGGGTGCGGGTAATATATTTGATGTAACAGGTACTACAACAATTAACTCAATCCAGAGTAAGGGTGTCGGGACTGTTATTGTTTTACAATTTGATGGAGCGGTGACCTTAACACACAGCTCGGCTAATCTTAATTTGGGTGCGGATGCTTCAAACCTGACAACTACCGCTGGGGATGTATATACTTTTTATGAGTATGCGTCTGCTGATTGGAGGTTGGTTAGTGGTCCTACAACTATCCCTTCAGGAGTTATTGTAATTTGGTCGGGTGCTATAACGGCTATACCCTCAGGTTGGGTTATATGTGATGGTAATAACTCAACCCCAGACTTGTCTGATAGGTTTGTAATTCATGCGTCTGCTGATTCGGGGGATACATATGATGTAGGTGATACGGGTGGTAGTACCAGTACGGGTGGACATACCCTAACTAGTGGAGAAATGCCAGCACATACTCACTCATACAATCAAAGAGCTTCAGCAGGTAGTGGTCAGGATGGTGGGTCTTCTTCTCAACCAGGAGGATTAACCGCCCAAACATCTGGCTCAACAGGAAGTGGTGGATCGCATGCTCATGCTGCATCCCTACCACCATACTATGCTCTAGCGTACATTATGAAGACATAAGGAGAGTATTTTGAAACAATTATCAATCATACCTATAGATCAGAGAGTTGTAATTGATGGGGTTGGGCTAGAGTTAGAGATGACCTTAGCTTCCAATATTCACGCTGTTCAATGGGATGAAGTTAAGAAAGAGGGGCATGTTGAATATAATGATGATACTCCCACCAAAACTATCACAAATATCTTGGACTATAAGTCTCTTATAAAGGAATTTCAGGTTGTTCAGGATAGGTTAGTTAAGGAAAAAAAGGATGCTCTTGAAGCAATTGTAACTAGGGAAGCTACTCCAGATTTTAAACGAGCTACGGCCTATGCTAAGGAAGTGCCTATGGGTCATCAAATTGATGCAATCATGAAATATATTGAAGCTAAAGGTGATGCTGATGCAGAACTTACTAATATTTTGAATAAAAGAAAGGATATCAAGGCTAGATTTCCTAAAAATTAAAGGATTGAACAATGGGGGACATTGGGAAAATTAATATTAGGTTGGCTAGGTATGATGAGGCTTTTATTATTGGGGGGATGTGGAAGGAGTTGATGGAGGAGATTGGACAATATCCTTTCCCTATAAGCGAAGATATGGTTCAACGTTTTTCAATAGAACTTATCTCTAAAATATTAAAAAATAATTTTGAGGTGTATGTGGCTGAGATGGATAACCGACCCGTTGGTTTTATTTTAATGGAAATGACATTTCTACCTTACACCACCCAAACAATAGGGCATTGCCATCATGTTTATGTTGATAAAATGTTTAGAACATTTCAGGCGGGTAAAAAACTTATTGATAGGGCATATAAATGGTGTGCTAATATGAATCTAACCCACATAACATTTAATTCTAAAAATGATCCTAAGATTATAAAAAGGTGGGAAATGTTTGGGTATAAACCTATAAATATAGGTTATGTTAAGGAGGTTGTATAATGGGTGATACTTTTTTTGGTAGTCCTTCAAAAAGTTCTAGTACGCAAGGCCAAACGATCAATAGGTTTAATCCGAATACGGAGCAAAGTCAGGAATTTATTGATAAAAGTGAAACTCAGGGGGATATTTTAGGTAAACCAGTTGGTATTGATTTACCTCAACCTGCCGTTGTTCCTCAATTCGACACATCGGGACTGTTAAATACAGCAACCGCAGCCGCTAATAATCCTTTCTCTGGTTTTGAGACTAGTGATGTACAACAATCTATCTTAAATTTATTGGGGGATCAAGCTAGGGGACAAAGTGCTGTTCGAGGTATTAGTGGAAGTCAGGAAGGTATTCAACAACACCTAGCTCCAACCTTATTAAATTTCGCCAATCAACGACAAGATGCTCTCGGACGACTTGCTGGTACAGCAGCCGTTCCTCTGGAACAACTTAGACTTGGACAGAGAGGTCAAGATATTGATGCCTTGTTTAATAGGGCGGCTCTTGACACACAGAAAGAACAGGGTAAACAAAACACCCTCCTTGATCTTATTAAACTCACCCAAGATACTCCTGTCGTTACATCGTTTGGAGAATCAAGTTCCAGAGGTGCTGATTCGGGTATATTGGGTGATATAGCATCACTTGCTAGTATAGGATCAACAATTTCGAAATGGTAATGGAGAGGTGAACAATGACAAAGATTGATCTCAGGACGATCCTTGAAGGAATTCAAGGCCTTCAAAAAGAACGACTCTTAAAACGAAACCAAATAATCCAGACACCGGGCTTTGGTCCTAGTGGTGGTGTGCCCGGATTAGGTGGTCATCAGGCCGCCAATGCTTTTAATCCTAAAGCGTTTGGGGAAGATATTCAGACCATAATGAGTGCCTTTGGTCCTTCAGATACAAGTTTAAGTGGGAAGCAACAATTAGATTTGGCTAATCAAAGTGGAGTAGGACAGGGTGGATTTAACACGAGGCAACCAGATACCCTGAAATCCCTGTCTGAGATGTCTTCAAAGGCTGGGGATTCTTCTGGATTTGGCTCTCAGATATCAAACTTCTTTGGGGGAATGTTCGACTAATGTCTTCTTCACTTAATTTTAGAGCTACTGGTAGAAGAACTGGAAATACTCCTCCCTCTGTTGTTCGGGGTTCAGGAGGTAATTTGGAATCTAGTAGTGTAGGGAGTGATATTGGGATTAATGATAATGCGATTGCTAATATCACTAATGCCATTAATACTTTTAAAGAAAATCGTAGTATTGAAGATTTTGCAGTCAATGTTCTTGGTCTTGAGGGTTCCCGACTTAGTCAATTTACCAATCTAAATAATAGAACCAATGCCCGACAAACTATAGCTGAATATGAACAAGGGCAATTGAATCAGAAGGTTAAGAGAGAGCAGAATAGAAAAACAGCTTTTTCCTTGCAAGATCTTTTACGAAAATCTATTGGAAACACAGGAGCACCCGGAGCACCCGGTCAAACAAATATAGATCCCACACTACCTTCTTTAGACCCACAGTTTTCTTCACTCCCCGATCAACCACGAATACCGGGGGTAGAACCTATAGCTATAGATGGGTTTAAAGATGAGGGCTTAGAACCCGAAAGTCTGATCCAAATGGGTGTTGAGGTATATACTGAACTTTATCGTGAAACCCATGGACAAGATCCTAGCCCAGAAATGCTTAGTTATTTTCGTGAAAGAGAAATAAGGGAGCAGGAAGAGGATGCACGAGGAGAGAGAGCAGAGGAATTAGCTGAAGACTTTCCATCCCAAGTCTCCTTGCCTTTTCGAAAAATAAATCCAACCATAGCTGGGGCTACAAAACAAATTATGGAGGGGAAAGCTACAGTTTCTACCAACCCCAAGCCTGATATAGTTTCTCCGCAAGCCCAAGTAGAACTATCTGTAGCTGATCAAGTATTTAAAAATATATATGGGAAGAGTGTGCTTGAATTAGGGGTTGATCATCCTACAGTCCAAGCTCTAGTTAATATGCCCATTGATGATGTGACTAATATGTTAGGGGATGAGGTAGGTAAGGATGTATTAAAAAGTGTATTCTCAGCCCAGATTTCAAATATTAATAATAATTATACGACCCGTTTACAATTAGGTTCTCAACTACAGTCTCAAGAAGCTGCACAGAACTTAGAGGCAAAGAAACAAATTAATAGGTTTAGGCTTGAAGAGTTTAAGGATGTAGTTTCACAAAGGAAGGAAGGGAGAGAGCAACTAAGAAAGTTAGGGGAGGAGCAAAGGAAAGAAAAATTTGAGCTTAAGAAATTAAGGAGGAAAGCCAGCCAGACACGAGCTCAAACTAAGTTTACTAAAGAGTTAGAACTAGAACATGCAGGTGAAATAGCTAAAGCTAAGAAAAATGCTGAACTTCAAGCTACCCTTGAATATCAAGACCGATTGGCAGGAAATAAACAAATAACCTATATGAAGAATGATGATACTGGAGAGATTGTAATTTGGCAAGTAGATAACACAGGAGCTTTAACTAAAATACCAACAGGTGTTACTAATATGTCAAAACTCGCTAGCATACATGGGTTTCAAGATGGTGCTGCTCAAAAATCTACCCTAGCCAAGGCAGCCCAGTCTTACATAGACCTTGAGGATAATTTAAAGAAGTTAACCACGATTAATTCATATATAACCGATCCTGAAAATACTGATGCCTTGACAGGATTACATGAATTTGGGCGACAAGCTTTAAGAGAAACTTTACAGTGGAAAATTGGGAGAGAACTTGTTCGAGCTTTAAATACTTTTAAGCCTACTGCTGAAATTACTCAAGAAGTAATTGATGGTTTGAAAAAATATGAACAGTTTCTTATAAACTCTAAACAACTCTTCTTTAATTATAGAAAAATATTGACAGGTTTGGCAGGTTCTGATCTTGAAATGACAAAAATTCAAGAGTCATTTTTTGATGTAGAAACGCAAGGTCTTGAAGTTGTTCAGGCTAGAGTTGCAGCTATCATGAATTCACAAAAACGACTTTATGATCAAGTCGTTGAAATAATAGGAACGGGCGAGGTTGTTAATGAGAAACAGGTAGAACAAATTAGACGATTAGTTAATCAGGAACTGGGTAAAGAACAAGTTTTAGGAAATTATGGTGTGAGAAGAAGGCCTACTAATAGTCAAAATAAGAAAGTAAGTTTTCAGGATGTTTCGGACCGAATAAATAAAGGACTAGGTAACTAGGGGAAATAAAGAATGGGTAATGAATTTAATGCTGGGCAGGTAGGATATATGGAAGCCTTGAAAGAGAAATATAATTCGGATGAGTTTCGTCCTACTATGACTGAGGAAGATGTTCAATTGTTAGAAGACTATAATTTATTGACTCAATCCTCACCTCAACTTGACCCTGAACTTACTGCCATAGTAGACAAGGCTAGTGAATTAAAAGGACATAGTCCAGATCCTGGTTTCTTTGAAAGTTTGTTTAATAGTGCAGGGGCTATTGCTACAGGTACTGGGGCAGAAATAATGGCCCTAAAAAAAGGAGTTAAGGGTATTCCTAGGTTAGGTGCTATAGTAGGTGGAGCAAGTATGGCGGGAGAAGCACTCCAACAATTATGGCAACATATGTTTGGATCAGAATTAGCACCACAAACTACCACAGAAGCTCTGAAAAGAATGGGAGGTGAGGGAATTCTTGGGACAACAGGTCCTATAGTGGGTAAGGGAGTGACAGATCTTGCTACATGGGGTACTAAAAAATTAGGTAGGAATGTTGACAATCTTCGAATACCTTTCACAAACATGAAGCCTATAAAGGCTGCACGGCACAAATTAATGAATCCCGGAGGTAGACGATTAACGCAAGAAAATAGAGAATTAGTTCGAGCAGCAGCGAAAGTTAAATTTCCTCTCTCTGCTTGGGAAATTAATCGACTACCCTTTGTAGGTAGGATGGAATCTTTTGCACAGAATGGTATTATCTCCTCAAGAACAATGAATAATTTTGCCAATGCTAGAAGGAGAGCTATTCAAGGCTTCAAAGAAAGTCTTACAAATGTTCCGGGTGGTATTCCAAAAAGCCATGAAGCATTAGGTGAGATGTTACTAACACAAGTAGAGATGTCTTTACAGATGTCTTCTAAAACACTTGCTAAAAAATTTGGTATAAAAAATTTAGACCAAATAACAGATACAGAATTTGCCACATTACTTGAAGATGCTTTAATCCATCAGGCAGGAGGAGGTTCTTCAGGGATTGGGAATGTTCTTAGGAATAATCCTGAGATGGTTGAACCTCTCCTAAAAACAATGCGAGAACAATCACAAATACGATCAACTCTTTTAGGTTTAAAAGCTCAACTTGGGTTAGGTAAAAAAACAACAAGTGACTTTATTCGTGCCTTCAATGCTACGAGTGGTAAGGAAGGTTTGATATTTAAACGTATATTTTCTCCCGGAAATTCACAGAAACTAAAAATTCTTCGTAATATGATTGGACCTGATGAATGGCCTCTATATCAGAAAGCATTTGTTGAGAATCTAATTGGGGGGAAAAATTTTAATTTAGCAGGTCTTGGTCAGGTTTTAGAGGAGTATGGTGAGGAAACTTTAAAAGCAGTTCTGGAAGAACCTATACTTATAGGTCTAAGAGACTTAGCTTTAATTGGTGCAAGAACTGGTATCCAAGATTTATCCAAAGTAGGAGCAAAGAGATTACAATTTAATTTAGTTAATATTGTAGAGGGTGGATTAGCTGTAAACTTAGTTACACAGAGTGTAGGTAAGATGGGTGTTGGTGCTCAAGGAGGGCATATTGTTGCCTTACTAGCTCCTTCTGCTATTGCTAAATTAGTCACAACTCCAGGGGGTGTTCAATATTTAACCACAGGTCTTAAAATGAGTGCTAAAGCTAAACAGACTGCAGAAGTCGCAAAGAATATTATAAAAGGTACTATTACTACTTCAGTATCACTCGGCACCCGTTCTACTGCAACACAACTAACTGACCCAACAATTACTCCCTCTGCTTCATCTACTGCTACACCATAAATAAAGGAGAAGAAAATGATAAACAAAATTATAGAACTTATAGACAAGGTCCTTCCTGGACAAAAAACATACCTCATGTTGTTGTTAGGTGTGGGTATGTGTGCTTGTCAAGCTATGGGATATCATATTTTTAGTAAAGAGGAATGGGGTATGTGGGGAGGTCCGACAGCCCTGTTCTGGAAAATGAACCTAGATAAAAAATAATGACAACCCTCGTTATAGGTTTTATTACTATGGTGGGGTTTGTTTTTATGATATCAAAATGGAGGACAGATTCCGCCATAACAAGACAAAAATTAGACCTACTTAAACGAGGGCTTGAGAATGGTCAGAAGGTAGAAAAGGAATGGAATGAGATTGATAAAGCATCACCTAAAAATATTGATTTTGATGATGCTATGCGTTGGTGGGATCGTAGGATGCGGAAGTAGTCAGAACTATGTTATTAGGGACCCAGACCCAACCGAGGAAATACTGAACAAGGCTGATGGTACCTTGGTACTTCCCCAGTGGGAATGGGTTGGTTGCGGTTGTGATGATGCAACCATATGTATGTCAAAACAAGACTTCATCTTGTTTACACAATTCATGGTAGCCGTGGAAGATGTCTTGGCTAAGCATGATGTCCAAATTAAATATCAAAAAAATTAACTCCTCCTCTTATACGCCATCATTCGGTATTTTTTCTTCTTCCCATTTTCTGGATTAAATTTAGCCTTCCATTCTGCGAAATTTTCTGGTTCAATTATTTCCTTCACATTACCTTTACTGTCCATTACCTTCACAGGCCAAAGTCTTCTATACGTTCCATGATCCCCAATCCATGAAGATCCATGACTAGATCTATACATTGAATACTCTTTCATTATGTTCCTTTCTTTATAAGTTCATAAACAATCCCCTTCTTAGTCCCACCACATGAAAAAGATTCCTTAACATCTCCCTGCTCAGTCAAGGTCCTCATCACTTGCTTAAAATCCTCTGCATTCAAATAATGGCTATTCCTCTTTAATAATATGGAATGGGCACACTTACCACCCATCTTCTCCAATTGTCTTAACACACGATCAATATCCTTGGATGACTTGGAAAAGGCCGCTCCTCTATACGCTAGGTGCATTAATTTGGCAACTTCACTCAAGACTGAGATAGCCAACTTAACATGACGCTTCTCCACAGTCATGGTGTGTCCCTCACTCGCACTGAATATCATAGCCAATTTCCGACAATGATCTCCCAACCTCCCATCAAATCCCCTTAACCTAAGGTCTTTAGGTTCTTTGAAGTCCTGATACCATAACCCAAAATGATTGATAGCCTCTTCGGAATAAACCATCCTCCCGACCATCTTCCTAATCCTATGCATATCCACCATAAGATCTTTTTTGTGGAGAGATTGTTCAGTGGTTATGACGGGCCATGCTACTCTCTGCCTAGGTTCCTCTGCCACAACAAACAGAACCCGACCCGTAAATCCCCCCTCTACCGTCTCTCCTGGCATGGAATTAGACATCCAGTCCAAGGTTGTAGCACCCAAAATATTAATACAAATATTAGTCATGTCAAATTTCCCCGCACCCTTGGTTTTATAGTCCCGATGCTGTGGGCACCCATACCATGAGGTGATTAGGGGTATTAGCCCTGATTGAAACCCTGTAGCACCAAGGAAAGTTGCCAGTTCTGGGGCATACAAGACAACATCATTTTGTAGGAACTCCGTGCTCGCCAGCTCCGTACATATAAACTCCGCTGTCATTTTCTCTCTAAATATTCGACACAATCTAGATGAATCTAAATAGTCATCTATAGCTATATCAGTAGCTGTACTCTTCCTACACCTAGCACTCTCCGCAACCAAAATAATATACATGTTAGGGTAGAGGATGTAATGCCCAAGATGGGTATGTACATTCCGGCCCAATAAACAGGCAATTAAAGAAAGCCCTGACCAGACATGGAATCTAGTAGGACTTTCAGTACCTTTTGTATATTCTAAATATTTGTGGATGAATGAATTTTTAGGAAGATCTACTAAGCCCTCGGCTTCATAGTCAACCTTCATTCCTTACCTCCTTATTTACCTGCACTTTTCCAGTCATATCCCACTCCTATGTCTACGGGAATTACAACCTCTCTCCCATTAATTGGTATAGGTTCCGACAATTCCCTCTTAATAAGTTCAATAACCCTATCCTTATCCTTAACCAAACATTGAATAACAAGCTCATCATGGACTTGTAATAAAATTTGTGCCCCTTTGGGCAATTGTCCCTCCATCCTAACCGCACCCCTATTAATATGATCGGAGGCTGTGGATTGGGGAACATGGGCTATGGCACTCCTATACAAAGGTTCACCCAAAATGTCAAAAAATCTCCTAACCCTCCCAAAGGGTGTGACTAAGATCCTATCCTTCTTAATCTTGGCCTTGATTTTGTCATGCCAAGATCCTAACCTAAACAAGGAATAGTATCGCCCTAAAAGGACCTTAGCCCTAGCCATGGGTAAGCCAATAATCGTACCAAACTTCCCAGCACCAATAAGATAATTAGCAGCATGAACACAAGTCTTTCCTTTTTTTCTTTCCTCACTATCTTTCCCTATCCTTTCCAAGGGTATGTCTAAAACCATAGAGGCAACCTTACTATGAATGTCTTCGCCCTTCTCGAAGACATTCATCATGGTCGGATCTTCTGCTATATATGCCACCAACCTAGCCTCAACCTGACTTAAATCTACCTTAACCAATATGCAACCTGAGTCAGCAACAAAGATATCCCTAATGCTACCAGGAATATTTTGCATGTTAAGACCAGTTCCATATATGTTTTCCGAACTAGCCAAGCGTCCAGTCTCCGTACCATACACATTCCAATTTGGCCTACATCTCTCATCTTCATCCCAGAACTCCTTTAGGTAGGTAGAGATTAATTTCCTCTGGCCCCTAACCTCTAGAATTAAATCAAAGATTTTGTTTGGATATGCCTTGTTTAATTTAACCAAGGCTTCTTCGTTTGTTGTACTTTTCCCCGTAATCCTATTAAATTGTTTAGGTAGTCCCATCTCCTCATATAATAATTTAGCTAGAGCTTTGGGTGAGTTGGCGTTGAGTTCATAACCAACCTCCTTATCCAAGTTCCCCTGTGCCTTGTTGAGGAGTTGAGTGTGCTTATTAAAATACTGCTGAACTTTCTTTATATTAACCTTCATTCCAAAATTAGATGCTCGGAATAGTAAGGTTGCGAGGGGCATTTGATATCCATGAAAATAATCATACATCCCCTCCTCCTTCAAATCTTTCTCAAGGACTTGATATATTTCGTAGGTAACAGTACAGTCCTTACAATTATATTCGTAAAGAACTTGCGGCCCCCACCCACCATCCTTAGCTTCGTCCTTGAAATATGGTTCCGTAGTATATATCGAAGTCTGTAATCCCAGATTCTTCTTTAACTCGCTTAATAAACAGTGATGAGCAATTGCTGTATCCATCAAAACTGGATTGATTTCCCCTACCCATGGATATAATACGCTCATTTCGAACATCATATTTTGCACTACTTTTCCAACCTGAGGGTTTGTAAGTATGTCCCTCACTCGTTGCCACAAGAAACTTTCCTGCTCTTCTGTCCATACCGCCCTACCTCCTTCATAAAATGGTATGCAACCAGCAAAGTCCCTCGAATCTGCAAAGCCTACACATTTAATAAAATTAGCACCCATATCTGTCTCTATATCTAGAGCGACAACGGGTGCCTTATTAAACCTATCCAACAACTCACAACACTCCTCGAAAGTTGGATTTATTTTAAACGTCCTCTCTACAATATCTAGTTCATTTTTTAGAGCCTTCCCTACTTTGTTAAAATCAAACATCATGAGGGAGGTTTCTTTATATTGTCCCTTCATGACATAGGATGGGTGAAGGGTGGGGATGACTTTAATTTTTGGGAGAGTAGGGCATTTTAAAACAGACCCTCTCCATTTCGTAATGCCCCACCTCCCTGTCAAAGCCTTCAAACCTTGGTTTCCTAGGGGTATAACAATCTCCAAGTCTTTCAATTTAGATAGTTCTATTTCTAGATCTTCCTTAATCTCTTCCCTATCCAAACCTACCTCCCCCAACCTAGTCCAATCATTATAGGGTAGGGATTGTTTAACTAGGTGTGTTATATAAACATCTTTCCTAGTTAGATTACTATGTTTTAGTAGGCGATTGAATAATCGACCCTGTTCCCCTGCCAAACCAAGCCCCGATCTCATCTCCTCACTAGAGGGTGATTCTAAGACTATGGCAACCTTGGAGGTTAACGGACCCGTTCCCTCAATCCTTGGTGCCGTCAACGATATCTGCATTAAATTCCCCCGTCTTCCTATCTATGGCTTTTAAGGTTTCCATAAAGTCTCTCATCCCAGCCCTATAATACCTAGACCTATCTCCATACCTCATACATCTCTTTTCAAAAAAGTCATACACATCCTTATCAACCTTAATATGAACTGGGACTATTTCTGTCTTGGCTGTCATTCTACCTCCAATCTCATAAGTTCCTGAGCAATCTCCAAACTATCCTTGGCAATGTTTTGTGCATGAAAATCTCCATCTATTTGGATGGAAGGGTTAGAACATAAACCTTGTGCTATAGCCAACACACATCGTTGAAGATCATACAAATGTAATACATCATCCTCTTCCGTACCTTTATCTAGTGGAAATAATTTTTTACTCACTCTCATACCTCCTTTTCATCAATTCTGTGTAACCCATAATGTCATCATAATTATCCATATGTTTTGGGTTTGATATCATCCTTGTAATTTTCAGGGCTAACATCCTGCATGTAAACATGTCAGCGGGTAATATAGTCCTCTTCAATTCTTTGGTATAATTTTCAAGAACCGTGGCTATATTTTCTGCACAATTATGTTGGGCTGTTGCACACCCATACTGCTCTTCACGCTCCTTCAACAATTCCTGTGTCGATTTCTGGTCCACGAAATTCTCCCTCCATTAAAAGTCTCAAATTACCAACAAAAAAATTAGGGCATGTCTTGTCTGGATCATATTCATTATGCCCATGCACATTATCCAAAGTTATCTTAAAATGATACATCAGATCTCTTAGTAGTTGTGGGAGAGAGACATAGAGTTGGGCAGGGGTAAAATTAGACTTACCAATAAGACAAATCCCAATACTGTCCTTATTATGCCCCTTAACATGAGCACCCATTTTTTCTATCGGCCTACCTTCCTGCACCAAGCCATCATGATTTTTATTATACTTAACCATATAATCATCAATACCATTAGTTATGACATAATGATAACCACACCCATCCCATCCCCTTTCCTTATGCCACTTATCAATTAATTTTTTTGAACCAAACTCACTGTCACTACAATGAATAATAATCTTGTTTATCTCTCTCATCTAAAATCCTCCGTTTAGTTAAAAACCCCACTCCACAATAAAATAGGCATCACTCCATTTCCTCTTAGCAGGTAGGTTAAATTTTGGAGTGGGGTATATCAGGGCCAACCAACCAATTATGATATTGTCCGATAACATAACGGTAAAATGAACATTCAAGCAATCTTCATTTAGGGTTATGGTTGATTGGCCCCTATATCAATTAATTAACAAAAGATTTGATATTGTTAAAGATTTTGGTCCCATCCTGACTAGGTGCTTCAACAACATTAGCACCACACTGGCGACCTGGATAGTCTGAGGTGTCTAGGGATGTACCATTCCATGGTTTACCCAAAGCCACACAAACATTAGTCAAAAAACCAATCCCACTATTATTACCTTGGTGTGGGAGTGGGGTGAAGTACTTCAATGTTTTACCATTAAAGTCTGGGTTGGGATTATCTACAACCGCAAAGTCGAAGGTGAGTCGAGGTCGACCATTAGCACTAGTACCAAGTTCACACCCCGTACAATTGAGGGTATATGTTCCGGTAGGTAGTGGCTCGAAACCTTTATTGGCTTCTGTGGTTGCATCTTCATTTGAAATTCCCAAGTCAATTACTGGCATAGTTCTAATCTCCTAAAAATAATACTACAACAATTAATAAAATGGGTATGGTGTTGGTGGAAGATTATATTTCTTTCACATCATCACTATACCTATAGTGGAAAGGTACGCCCAACATAACTCTTATGTCCCTGTCTCTCGCGAACTTGTTCATACATTTCTCCGTACAAACACACATATTTGAGTCGATATGAACGGACCCGTTGGTTAAGGCCAACCCTTGGCCTTTTAATTTTTTACCACATTGAACACATTGAATTTTCATCTCTCTACCATTTTCATAAGTTCTTTAAAGTCTGGGGTTAGATAGATTTCTTGATTTTTCTGATCCATTAACCTTGACTTAGCCTCATATATTCCAGAACTCCTAGATAATAATTTGTAGACAGGAGGTTTACCGACAATAGTCTCAACTTCACTATGATAGACCTCATCAAAGAGAGCGGTGTATTTATTTTTGAGTTGCCCTTGGAATGCAGGTTTGATAAAAATACGCCCTGTTGCTTCCTCTTTCTGAACATCCTCATGACATATACAAAGAACATGTTTACCACCATTCCTTATCTTAATTATAAGATCTCTCATGGTTTGGTAGAATGAATCCCAGTCTGCAAACTCAGGCTTTTGTCTCCTATTCATAGTACAAATATGTTTCATACATTGCTCTGCCACCTCACCCATACTATCAATAATGATGGATTCATGGTCTTTGGATTGGAGAGCCTCATCTATGGAATCTTTAATTTCCATAAAATTGGCCTGATATAATTCAATATAGTCAACATCCATGCCCCTGATACTCAACAATCCTTTATTCATGTCAAGAAATAGAGGCTTCGGGAAAGTCGCTCCTAGCGTAGTCTTCCCTGTCCCTGCCTTACCATAGACAGTGGCACATAAAATCACATTAGATACATCCATCTCTTTTGCATTTTTAATCTTCATTAATCTCACCTCCTTTTTATTTATTTCCCTCTAAATTTCTGGCCCCTACAAATGGTTGCCACACTTCTTTCTCAAACATCCCTTCTTTGATTGATTCATAGACTGGTCCATCATTGGCCTGACATAGCTCAATGAACGGACACCGTCCATATTGACTACAGGCACTAGTAACTCTAGGGAAGAAGTCGTCCCTACAACATTCTCTAACCTGCCCTGACAACCACAAGACTTCTCTTCTCCATCTTTCAAGTTCGTTTTTGGTTCGGAGGGTTTCCTCCCTATTAAATGAGATAGTATCTTTGACAGGCTCTGTCTTCCTACCTTTTCTAAAATAGATTTGATTGAGTATCGCACCACTAACCTCCTCCCCCATTAATTCACTCACACCATAGATATACCCATCTAGTTGGTGGTTTGGTTTGGGTATTAAAAAACCCTTGTGTGCACTTGTCTTGTGCTCGAAAATCATCAGTCTACCACTACCCTTTTCCCTAATCAACCCATCACACCTGAAGATGAAAACAAAGTCTTCCATATCTACAGCCCCACCTATCTCAAGCTCAACAATGTCAAAGGGTTCGGATTGAAAATAGTCTATATATTTCTCAACAATAGCTATACCCTTACTTGCTGTCCTAATTCCCGTGTCATCCTCCCCTTCGTATGGTGCCCACTTCTCAAGGAAGGCGACCCGTGCTCCATTAACATCCCCATCCTTGTACCAAATTTCTAGGGCATCATGGAGAGCACTACCAAATTCAGGTTTGGACTTGGCACTATTCATTTTGGGTACTAAATATTCCACATGTCTAAGCTCAAAATACCTAGGACACTTCCTAAAATCATTCATCATGGAAGTATCTAGTTCTTCAATAATTTTCATAATTATCCTTTCTCTAACCCTGCAATTTCTAAGGCTTTCTCTTCGGACAATAATCCTTCCTTAATTAAATCATCCAACTTGATAAAAACTTGCTTCTTCTTCTCTTCCACCTCACTAGTCCCTCTCTTCATCTTACCCTTAAAACTATTAATCCTTTTTTGATTACAACAATCCACAACAACGTCATAACCCATCTCAAGCACACATTCCTTAACAGTCTCCATGATTGAGATATTTTTCTTGTTTGTTTCAGTCTTACCATCCTTGGTTATATCAACAACACACTCATAAGACTTCATTTCAACCTTCCTCCCTTTGCCCTCAAAGATCTGGGCATAACCATATGGAATGGCTCATATTTCAAAACATCAACAATATTATTTGAAATAAGGGTGTCCTTCACCTGCACAATCTCCTTCCCTAAATTTATCGCCCTCTCCGGTTCCCTCAGTGGGTTCGTTACTTCCAACGTCTCCCTCAGATCCTCCAATTGTAGCCATAGTGGATGCTTCCTCGCTTCTCTTCCAGCTATTAGTACTTGCGACATATGATTCCTCCATAGTTAACATCATTGTATCTGCTATCTCCCATGCCCTTCTACATAAACTCTTTTCCTCATATATACCCTTCTTTTGTAACAGGGCATTCAGGGCTTGGGATGCAAACAATACTCTCTGTTCATGGTTTAAATTATAGAATAATTTCTTCATTTGATATGTCCTAGGTCTGTTAGTAATTGTATAAGGTCTTCCCGACCCGTTACCCCCAAAATAAGTTCCCTCACCTTCCTCTTCCCCATACCTTTCAACTCCTTCTGCCTAAAAATCTGGGCAACTCTCTTATTCCTCTCCTCAATCAACTTCCCATAATCTATAAATTTTTTGGGAGGAAAGGATTGTTCATGGAGATATCGCACAGGAGCCTTGGTTGACTCCGCACCCGTTAAATAAACCCTCTTCTCAGTTAAGATTGTTCCTATCTCTGTTGTGAATACTTTCATTAAATTCTATCTCCGCTATATATTGCTCAATCTTTCTATTTAAATTCGTGTGGCAATGTAAAACCCTCAGCCCTGCTTTTCTTACCACCTCCAGATCCTTGCTTTCCTTTAGAATCTTTGATATCCCCTCCAACTCTAACTGGCCCTGTTCTTTTTTCTTCATCACTCAAATATCCTTTCATTTCTTCCCATATATCATCTTGCAATTTGTAGGATAGTTTTAACAAATGCCTCAGCCTAGATTCTTTATGTTTTTTATGGATAGTTTTGGCTTCGTGCCACATCATACCCAGACTATTAAGACTTTCCTTTATCTTTTTCATCTACACTCTCCTTTTTCCACATATTATTTAAAATATCTATCTCTTTATCTTTCTCTTCCTCTTCACACCCTTCTTTAATTTCAACATCCATCCCTCTATTCTTAAAAAATTGTTCCAAGTCTTTTTTTAGGTCTTCAGTTTCCTCCACATCCTGTCTCATCTTTTCATGATATATATCTACTACATCCTCCATATCTAGTGTTGGCTCAACATTAATCTTCTTACAGTGGTTATTCACCATCTCCCGTATCTCAACTAACCCAACATACATCCCTATAGATACGAGTACGGCCTTTTGATAATCCTCCTGACATTCAGAACGAAGGTGTTCTATCATTTTATCTACATCTACAAAAGATTTAGCCAAACCCATAGCATCTATCATTAAACATAGTTTAGCTACAGGAATGGTTATAGTGGGACTATCTAATTTTAGCCTGTCCATAAAAGCCTCCTTATTTAAAGAATCAATTAATAAAAATGCAACCCCTATGCCAAAACGGGGAATTTTGAAAGAAATTTCGAAAAAATTTGATTTTTTTTTGAAAATAAAGATAATAGGTCGCTCTCTCTATATCTAAGAAAGCGACCCGTTATCCCTACTTCCCTACAATTTGACTAACTAAGTCTACAATTTTAAAGGGAAATTCTGTAATATCTTCACACAACACCCTTGTTTTGTAAAAACGCTTTACAGCCCAACAACCCTGATCTCCAATCCCCACACCTATCGGTCTAGTTTTTAGAATGTTGGTAGCTCTAATTATCTCATTCTTTAATATATATTGTCGCTTGGTATGACATGGTGCAGGCTGTCCATCACTAAACACAATCAAATATTTCTTCTTCCCCGTCTGTCCTTTGAGGGAATTAGTGGCAGTATGAATAGCCCAACCATCATTATTACCTCCTGCATTATGACCAGAAACTTGACTCTTTGCTTTACCCCACATTCTCTCATACTTCTCCCTACTAAGAACTTCATTAAAACCCTTAATCTCCTCCAATTCTTTATTAAACAAGACAATTTGACAGGGGAGATTTAATTTCTGGAGAGCTTCCCCTGTACTACATCCTGCAAGGTAGGCGTTAAAAACTCGCTCACCCCACATAGACCCTGAACAATCAATTAATATTGTAAAAACATAATCTAGGTCTGTGGGTTTAGTTCGTTTTTCCCATGCCCTACTATCCATAACATGAATATCACGGGCCACTTCATTAATTCTCTTCTTAATTCCAATCTCACCACCAAACTTGTGCATGGCTTGCCTTTTCCTAGCTCTCTTCTCCTTAAATATGGTTCTTAAATTATTAGATAATAGCTCAGATAATATACCCATCTTAGCTTTAGCTTCAATTGTCTTGTTCCTTCTCTTACTCGGACTAAACACAATACCTTTTTCATTAGTACAGTCCTTCGCAGCCCTCCTTTTCATAAGATTCATACTCTTAGTCATTTCCCTAGCCAGTTGTTTGGCTAGATTTTGGTCAACCTTACCACTCTCCTGATTTTCCCCATTATCACCACGGAGGTAGGAATTATCGGGGTGTTCTACGTCAGGGTTGGGCTGGGTTTGATGGTATTTACTTGGGTCTCTACCTTCTCCTGAATCTTCTCCAGTGTCTCTACCTTATTCACCCTCCTGTTCATCTTGTGATTTAACCATCTCACCATCAAAATGTTTGACAATAAGGTCATTTAATAATTTCATATCTTTATTCCCAATAACCTTACATTCATAATAAAAAGACACCGCCCTAATGAAACTAGCCTTAATGTCTTGTTGGGGAAATTTAAACATGAAGGTCTTAATCCTATCCCACTCTCTCTGAAACGAGGTGTAGATGGGTTGTTCATAATTTGAACCAAGCTGTCTTGTCTGGACTAATTCATCAAACTCAATACTAAACCCAACATACCTCTCAATAAAGTCTTGTAATGTAGCTTGGTCAGTGTATTGCATTATATCCCCATTGACCTGAATGTAGTCTTTTTTGGGCATTTTTGTATGTTTTTGACCAAAAGAGCCTTTTAACCTAGCCAATTTGTGCCTTTTAGACATAGGATTGAGCCTAACATGGACAAATCTAGTTAATTGGGGAGGATCTAGGATCTCCCTATTCCCATACGCACCACCTGGAGGATTTTGCAGGGCTATGAGCCTAAAATCTTCATGTATAGGAACCTTCTCCCCATCATTAAAACTATTAATTATATAGTCTTTTTGTCTTAGTATGGCATCTAGGGACTCGGCAATAACAGCCCTATTCTCTCCCCTAATAAAGTTTATTTCGTCAAAGACTGTCAAATTACCTTCCCTAACACCCTCAGGTAACCTTCCCTCCTTAAAACCAAACCCAGAGATGGTTGTATTGTCTAGAGTCTTAGCACCCATAATCTGGTCTGGCTCCATGTCATGACAATTTAGGTAGGACATATCCCACTCCAAAAGCTCTGAAATATAATCAATCATCTCAGTCTTCCCCAATCCACTCTCACCCTCCACCAAAACTGGTTGGTTTAATTGAATACACACAGCCAATTTTTGCAATAAATATTCATCCTCTCTCGTTATTACCCTCTGTTTCCCCTCCTTCGTCTCTCCTCCCCTTGCCTTTAGTTCCACCCCTCCGAAACTCTCCACCTTCTCTTCTCTCACACTCTCCAACATTCTTTCTTCCATAACTCGTCTCCCTGTTAAATTTATAGATATCAAACCACATCATCTTGTCCTTCCAACCTGTACCTAAAGCTATCCTCAGTCCCTTCTCTAACATCTTCTTATCATTAGAAACTAGGGGAAATACTATATCCTCCTCCTCCTCTTGAATTAAGAACAATGAATTAGGGTGCTCCCTATGCCCCACAGCATAGAGTTCCCCGACCCGTTTCTCCAAAATCAAATTAGCTCTAAATGGTAGGTTATTCTCATCAGTCATAATATCTCTCCCCTTCTTCTTCACTCCATTTATTATAGTCATCAAGCCATTTTGGCTTTTTTCGGGCTATAGCACATCCCGCAGTCAATTTTCCCTCACTCTTCTTCATAATCTCCTCCGCTCTCTTCTCACACTCCTTAATAGTCTTAAAATTTTGAACCCACGAGGACAGGTCTGACATAGACAAGACCCATAGGGTTACTAGTATTTTCATAGTTATGCCTCATTTTATAGCAATAAATAGTTCCAATAGTTCCAAATTACACAACCTCTCTAAGTTATGAATTCTAAAGGGAAAAATAAATAGTTCTAAGATAGTTCTCATTACACAACCGCTCTAAGTTTATGATTCTAAAGAGAAAACCCGAATAGTTCCAAAATAAATAGTTCCAACGGGGTTCAGGCACTCTCCTTAGTACATAAATAAAAAAGGGAAAAGAAAAGAGGGTACATATATATAATTTTTTTTATATATTTTTTTTTAAACATACCCTCTCTTCTCTGCCCTGTCGACAATGGGTGGGAATAATAATAATTTCGTAAGTCCTTTGTTTTTGGTAAGATTACACAAAAGATAGTTCCAATAGTTCCAAAAAATTTGGACTTAGATTACACAACGTAGCACATTGTTTCATCATTCCCCTTTCTCACTGATCGTATTTAAGTGGTCAACCATCTCTACTATCTCTTCATTATTTAGGGTAGAGTGGGCAGAGATAAGAGCGTCCCTTAAATCTTGCCCTGATACCTTATATGGATCTGGCTCTGTTGTATGTATACAAAACGATATTGTATAGTCATGTACATATCTAGTCATTCCCCACACCTCTCTTTAAATTTGTCCTTATCAAATCTAGGATTAGTCTTTAATAATAGAAAAGCCGTACTATCAACAATCTCATCATAAAAGTCCTCATGTCCCATATCTCTAAACCTCCTAGCATGAATAGCTAGGAGGTCAGCAATAAACTCAAAATGAAGTTTAGTTAATTTTGGTACTCTCTGCATCTTTCACCTCCACTCTCTCCGCTATAATCTTTGAAATAAAACTCTCAAAAACCTTATCATACTCCCTCTCCAACTCATACTTCATCTCATGCAATATTTCCTGTGCCCTTTCCAAGGTCATATCATGCCCTAATTCATCCAGAGCACAGACAATATCTACAGCCTTAATATGTTCAACAACATCATCCTTGACATTAACCACAATATTAACATTATCTATCTTCATGTCTATATTCCTCCATGTCTATAATATAACCCTGATGACACTCCACACACCTACTAGAACAAAACTCCCTCCCCTTATAATCTAAATAGACATCATCGGGGAATATAACAAACCCACAACCAAAACATTTAATAACATCGCTAGTACTATTAATTTCCTCCATAATCTCATCATAGTCAATCATCAGCCCTGACCTCCCCAGGATCTACATATTTACTCTCCATCTCATGTTCATAATCACAAAGACAGGAATCACACATAACCTCATCATTGTGTGGGTTGGGAATAAACTCATGCCCTATAGGCTCATCACACACACTACAAAACTGTGCTGTATTCAATAAATGTCTTTTAACACCACCCATAGCCTAGCCCTCCAAATAATTAATCTATAAGTAATAATATAAAAAGTGTAATAATAGCCAGTATGATAGTTATAAATAGCATCAATACCTCCCATCAAACATGGCTTCAAAATCTTTCCAATCCTGTCTTGTTACTTCAATAATCCTCTCATCCTCACAACACAACAAGGACTTCTCTCTCTCATCTTTAATCAAACCTCCCTCTCCCTTAGCACAATGGTATAAGAAGTCCTGATCATTTAAACCTTGTTCAGTAGTCATGATATATCTCCCTCTAAGGTTAGTGATATTACAAACTCTATATAGATAGTATCTCAATCAAGGATAGGACATATATAATTTAACGCTTTGGATTCTTTATCAACCATTCCATTACAACTACAGCCATCTCCTTACCCTCTACCTCTGCCTGTTCTGCTAACTTCTCCAAGGTAGCATTTAAAGATTGTCCCTTAGATAAATTAGGGTGAATCATGGCTGAGAAGGTAGCATTGACAGCCTTCTTCATAGCATCCTTCTTAATCTGCTCTGCTTTATTAGTCTTAGCTAGAAGGTAATTGGAGAATATAATACCAGCACCTTTTTTCTTATCATGATAATAAATCTCAATACAAAGTTGCTTGTAATCCTTCTCACTCCGTGCCTTCATATCTTCGACATATAAAACAGCGGGTTCTGCCTCTATCTCAATACAACAACCCGCCTGTAATATTCCATAGTCCTTACCATTTAAGGTGTAAGCCTTATTAGTAGGAGACCTACGAAATGAACCATTGGTTTCCTCAACCCTATCAAGTACTGGTTTTTCAACATTCTTCCGATAATCCTCAATACTCTCATCCTTATCCATAACCCTAACACTCTGGAATGAAGGATACGTTCGTCTAACTCCAACATCCTCAGGTTTATTGACAGGATTCGTCAAACCTTCAACAATATTAAGAGAGAAGTTCAAGGATTTAATGGTAGCTTGTTTAATTGCATTTATAACCGTCATAAGACTATTCCTTTATTTTAACATTATGGGATAGTCCTACCCTTGATAGAGATACCATCTCTTTACTATCTGCCCTACTATGGGCTGGAAAAATGTTATTTATTATCCCTATACCCTTCTGGCTCAGGGAAACTCTTACTTTGCTCATTTAAATTAACTTCAATATACTCATCTAATTTAATCAAATCATTAGCATATTTAGCTAATTGTGATAAGCGATAGAAATAATCGCATTGATTTCCATATTCTCTATCTTGTGGAGTCATTGGTAAATCAAATGACCAGTCAATACCATCTGGCGTATAGTTCATATCAAACTTCTCAAGCTCATCTTTATGAAATTTAATCACAGCAGATAAGGCTTGATAAATACCGTTTGTTATTTCACCTTTGACCATATGTGGTATTTTTATAGGCCTTTCATAATCTCTACTCATAATATAACCCCCCATTCTTCGGGGATTGCATCACTAGCTGAACGGTTTAATATTTGTGTCCATTTCCCATCCCTATAAACATAACCACTCAACTTATTCTGATTATGTTGGAATGTTGCAACGTCACCATATAAATACTCATATTGGTGATTGCAGAAATTATTAGGCCGTCTGAAGCTAGCCCTATGATGAACCCAGTTAGGTTGTTCATACATAATATTATGTCCTTTCTAGCCCATAACAGGACAGATAGTCTTGACATACACTCTACAGAGGGCTTGGATAAGAGGTTTATTTATTAAACAACCACATACTAATCTTATACCTTTGCGTTTCCTCTGCACACTTAGCATATTGTGCTTTGTGCTTGAAATGCTCTGCAATTTCCCTTAAAGCTCTTTTTTGGGCTATAATGGGAGTATATCCACGTTGGATATAATGATATGTCAATCTATGTACTTTACCATTTTCCCCTATGTCTTGGGCTATTTGAAGTGCCATTTTTATGGTCCTTTCTAAGCCCTCTACAGAGCATATGTCAACTTACTGGCTATTCACAGCGTACTCTATTCAGTTGTCAAAGATCTAAACTTCACTACATTTTTTTCTGCATATTATAGGTGGTGTAGGAATCCTACTGCATGGATCTTCTTCGACCTGTACCCTTGGTACAATATCGGTCCGCACCTAACCAGAGTCCTATAACTATGTTCATCCTTATAAATTTCTCTTTATAAGTTAGATACAGTGTACACTTTGAATATTAAAAGAAGATTAACCGGGGATTAAAAAATTTTAATGTTAGCGTTATGTTTCAAAATGCATAACGCTAGTCCCATACGTTATGTTTCTGTATATACAACGGTCGTTATGTTTTGCCATGCATAACGAGGGGAAAGCATGCTTTTTTTGGCTTAGCCCAATCGGGCTATTATATTGAGAATTAGCGGGGGGTACTATTTTCAAACGATATGTCCTAAAATATAAAAAAAAATAAAAAAATAATATGTTACATATTGTTACATATTGTTACATCTATATAATCCAACGCACAATAATCATTGATATGTGGTATAGTGCGAACGGGTCGCTTAACTAGACTAAAATAAGGATGGAGGAAGAATAGTATGGGAATGTTTTTAGGGGTTAAGCTAGCAAAGGAAGCTCTCAAAAGGTTTGATGATTTTATCAAACCTGAAAATGCTAAAATGCTGCGGAGTCTGGTTAAGGTTCCAGCTAGTAGACAAGCTAAGGGTAGAAAGCCAGGTTTAGCCGAGGAGTTACAGTGGATTGAGGATATAGATAAGAGACATAGAATTGGGATACAGGAACCTATTAAAAACTTTGGAGCTAGAAATTTCAAAAAAACAGCCCTCTTTGATGCTGAAAAGAAGGTGCTACGAGAGGCTATAGAGAAGGTTGAAGGTGGTAGAGGGAAAATTAAAAAATTAAGAGAAGCTAAAAAACGACTTGATGCAACCGATAATAACTAGGGGGTAGTTATGGCACAGATATTAAATAATTAAGAAAGGCTGAGGAGAGATGGGATTATTTAAAGGTGTACGAGAAGCAGCTAAGGTTTTGAAGAAATTTTCAAAACAGATGAAGGATACTCCTGGTGGTACTAAGGGATCTGACAGTCGTAAGAGTATTATAAAGAATAGTAGGGGGCCTGATACTGTCATGTGGCAAGCTGAAACAAACGATGTAGGGAAGGCAATACCTAAGACTCTAGATAAGTTAGAGATACTGGATATGAATAAGGACCAGTACAAGGCAGCTCAAGTATTTAAGAAAGAGTTAGCTAAGGCTAAGGTAATCAGAAATAAGAAGAGTCGAGATTTGATGAGAAAAAATGTTATTAAAGATTTTAAACCTGAATTTGATTTAAAAAAATTCTCTGATACAACCGAAACACAACATAAACAAGTAAGAAAACAACAGAAATACTTTAATAGAGCTGCTACTGGAGCAACTGCTAATTAGGACATATAATGCCACCAAAACCTAATAAAATAATTGATGAGAGGAGGTTGGATAGTGCCTTTTCTTCCTTTAAAAAGGGAGAGCCTTTGGCTGTTACAAAACAAAGGATAGATCAGGCTAAGGGGTTTGTGGATACCTCACCTGAAGGTAACAATCTAACAACCTTGATGATGTTTAATAGGTCAGACGATCCTAAGAGATTCTTTTATCATTTTGATGATGGTTTCCACACTCCAGCTATGAAACAACCTAAACACTCCTCCTTTATATTAAATAGACCAGAAAAACAGGCAATTGGTAATTTAGTGTATAAAGGCCAGGAGAGGGCGAAAAAATTACCTAAAAATATAACGGATCAATTTTTGGATAGAGTAGCAGGGCGAAACTCAAACTAGGGGGACAACATGGCACAGACATTAAAAAAAGTACAAACTAAGCATCAATTAATGATGTATGACCTTGTCTTTAATCGACAAAGTACTAAGGAGGTTGCAGACAAGCATGGCTTGACAGTACAAAGACTTAATTTATTGAGAAGAAGTCCTATCTGGATTAAGGAAGAGGATAAATTAAAAAAGGAGGTCCTTAATGAGTACAAAGACGAGTTATCGAAGACAATACCTGAGGCACTTGCTACACTTAAGGAAGTTGTTGGTTCGACTTACAAGGTTGAAGGAGATGACGGTGTTGAAAAGACAGTTACAGTACCTCCTGCAACGAGAGTACAAGCCGCCTCTCAAATCCTTGACAGGACGGGGATGAAGGATCATGAACAAGGACAAACGGGTGGCGTAACCATCCAATTATATGCACCTGGCTATGCCAATCCGTCAGGTAAGGGTGGAATTATAGACGTAGAAATGGAGACAAAGAAAGATGCCTGATCATTATGGTTCAATCGCACACCTGACTAGGGATCCTAGAATGGATGTGCCGAAAAAAATTAAAAAACCAAAACTTAAAATTAGTACAGATAAGAAGGCTTTGGCGAATGTTAAGAGGGCGAAGAGTATAGAGAAGAAGGTTAGACCAGTGGCGGAGGCAGCGGAATTAGCTACGGACATTGTGAGTGCTAAGGGTTTGGCTAAGTTAGGTGTTACGGCAGCTAAGAAGGCTTTTGCTAAGGGATTTGGGGCTAAAGCTCTCGCACCCGTTGTGGGTATAATAAGTAAGGATGGGCAGGAAACATACAAGATAGCTAATAGGCAATATGAGGCAGGTAAGGGACAACCAGCAATTATAGACGCTATCAAAAAACTAAGGTTGAAGGAGCAACAAGGACTTAATAAACCTAGTGTTACAGGGCTTAGTAAGGAAGAACTAGATAAGGCGGCAGCTCTCTCCATAACAGATCCGAAGCAGGGGAGAATATTTAGAAAAGGAGGGCCTGCAAAAGGAGAGTCTGCAAAGTTAGCATTAGTTAAGGCAAGTCAAGGGACTAAACAAGGTTCCAAACAAACAACAGAAGGTTTACATAAAACAAATAAAGAGAAGATGGAAGTAGAAGCGGGAACATCTACAGCCTCTGCCTTAGTTCGTACAAAAAAGAAAGCAGCTCAGGGCTTTTTTAATAAAGAGGGTACAAGGAGAATTAAGAAAGCTAGTGAAAAAGAACTTACAGAGAATGAATGGAAGGCGTTAATAGAAGAAGAAACTAAAAGGAAAAAATAATGTACCTACTTATTGTAATACTGTTACAGTGGGGAAGTCAGGGTCCGCCCAGGATTCAGGAAGTTGAGGTTAAGGAAATCTTTAGTACGGAAGAGAATTGT
>Ga0080013_1001663_pt1 | contig 28584 bp, 38 predicted proteins | sample ETNvirenome_6_85_FD_69236 | JGI IMG/M metagenome (GOLD analysis project Ga0080013, IMG submission 69236) | Marine viral communities from the Pacific Ocean - ETNP_6_85 (SPADES assembly) (version 2) | ecosystem: Environmental > Aquatic > Marine > Oceanic | place: Pacific Ocean | collected 2013-06-19 | reverse complement strand
AATATTCAAAAATATCATTTGATAAAGATTTAAGTAAACTTAAAAGTTTAATAAATAAATATAATAAAATGAATGGTGGTGGTTATGATATGGATCCTGGAAGAGCTGTTGCTCCTGGATATCCACTTGTAGCTGGTTATGCAGACGGATGTGCCCCAACCATTCCCGAAAATCAATTAGGTGGTAGCATTTTACAACCAGCTGTATCTACACTTTGTAAAATTTTAGCACCAATGGGTAAAAAAGAACTTGCATCAGTAGCAACTCTTTTAGCTCTAAATGAAATTGGTAAAAGACAACGTGGTGGGGGTAATTTAACAACAACATTATCATCTGCTTTAATGCCAATTGGTAAAAATAATTTACTTGTATTAGTCAGTTTATTATTACTTAACTATTTTATGAAATTACATCCTAAGAGAACTAAAACTCATAGAGGTGGTGGAATATCTCATCTAATAAGACTGTTAGCTCCCGTTGGAACAAATGCGTTCAGTGCATCATTACTATTATTAGTTTTAAGCAACGCATTTAACAAGGGTAAACGTAGACAAAGAGGCGGTGCAGGTGTTTTATCTCAATTAGAAAGACTTGTTGTACCTCTTGGTACATCATCTTTCTCAGTCGCAGCACTTCTTGTTATTCTTAATAAAATATTTTCACGTAAAGTAAATAGAAGACACCAAAGAGGTGGTTCGATGACATCTCTCTTATCTGATTTAACAAACTTATTATCTCCCAGAGGATTAAATGTTTTTTTAACAACCGTAGGGTTACTAGCATTAACTAAAAATCCAAGAGATGTTAGAAAAAGTTTATCATCCACTTTAAAAACCGTTCAAAAAAGTACTCGTAAAGTTGTTTCAACTAGTAGAAGATTAGTAGGTGTAAGAAAAAAGAAGAGATCTACCAAAAGAAAAACTAGAAAATAATTAATTCATAATTAATTAATAATTAATTAATACAATTACATATTAAACAATAATCATATCTTTCAGAATAAGGTCCACATGTACTATATTCAACCCATTGATGCTTACATTTATTTTTAATTAATTTATTAATATTTTTCAACTTATCTTTTAAAGAAACAATATTGTCATTTATTTCGATTCTTATTTTTAATAACTCTTCTGTATTCATATTTGAAAAATCAGTTGACATAAGTATATTAATTTATATACTTTTATATATTATATTCATTTTTTCTTCATTTTGAAAAATATCAGTACCACACCATATTTCTTTTCTTTTTTTTATATCCTGGAATAGAGTGATATATTTTAACACCATCTTTATATGTTCTAATATTTGGTAATACATTTTTTAACTTAGCATATCTAATTGCTTTATCAAAATTTTTAAAAACTTTAAGATTTGTAATTATTGTTACTATTTTATTTTTACTACTTGTATCAGTAAATATTAGAGTATCCCCCACATTTAATAATTTTCTCTTTTCATCATAAATTCTACCTTCAACTATTTTTTTACCATTCTTTATTAAAGTATACCACGGTTCAGATAATTTCATAGAATTTATTTTATTCATTTATATATTATTTATTTTTATAATATATATATTATTAAACACTTAACATTTATATTTATATTATTTTTTCTTTTTGGATATACAGCATACACCTTAAAGAAAAAGAAGAATAAAAGATTTAACAATTTCAGACTTTCTTTTAGGAAAACATTATCAATGGAAAACAATTTTAGTTAGATTAATTTTTGGAATTATTTTTGGTTTTTTAGATAATTATTATTTGTATAGTGGAATTACAGTATTTAAAAATATATTACCTAAAAATAAATTACTCAAAGCTGGTTGAGGTAATACATACAGTGATTTTATTGGAGCTACGATGGGTACGTTCATCGGGGTTATAAGCATTGAATATTTTAAAATAGATAATAATGAAATCCCAATATGGGTCAATACTTTGGGAATTTTTATTGGATGTTTATTAGGAATGTATATACCATATTACTTTTTAGCAAAAAAATAATTATTTATAACTTGAAAAATCAACAACATTGTAATTAATATTTTTTAAAACTTTACCTGAACTTTTATTATATACTATCCAACAATCACCATCACCTTTTTTAATAGCTGGTGAATCATAAGGTGATGTACCCATTTCAATTTCTTTATTGTATTTATTAACAGTTTGAATAGCTTCTTCTTCACTAGAACATAATTTTGACATATTTGATTCATGAACTAAATTAAATGTTTCGTCTAAATTAATTCCAAGACAATCCCCCATTCCATAAACAACATATAAAATATCAGACAAGGCATCAACAACTTCTGGTAAATTATTCGTCTGAATAGCTTCTCTTAATTCATCAACTTCTTCTAAAATTAAATCCAATCTAAATTTAACAAGATCTTTATCTTTTTCTAAAATATTTTTCTTTAAAATTGTATAACGTTTTACATTAAATTTTTTGTTAAAATCTACGACTTTTTCAAAATTACTCATTAATTATATTTTTAAAGATAATGAATCTTTAAATATATATCCATGTAAATTAGTTATTTCTAACAATATATAAATTAAGATAAAAAGCAAAAGATAACCAAAAATAATAAGGTATTAATAAAATTGTAGCAGTTGTAGAAATTTTATAAAATGATAAAAGTGTTAGTAAAGTAAATACTTTCATTAAAACAATATCAATTAATGCCCATTTAGGTTTATGTCTAACAAAAAATAAATTTGTCCATGCTAAGTTAAAAATAAGTTGAATTATGAATAAGATTAAAGGATTACAAAAAGGAAAACATTTTTTATTTGACCATACTAAATAAAACGAAATAGCCATCATCGAATATAAAATAGTCCATACAATTCTAAATATATAGTCTGGTGGTGTATATGGGGATTTGTTTAATTTTTCATACCATTTCTTACCATATTGCATTATAATAATTAAATATATTTTTAATTATTATAAATGAAGAAATATTTTAGAGATTATAATAAATCAGATAATGATATTAACAATAACAAGGTTACAAAAACTTATAAAAAAATGTTAGAGAAACAAATACTTAAATATGTGTTAAGTAATAAAAAAAATATCAAAAATATCCAAATATAAAAAAACATATCTGGAATGTATTTGATTTATTAGACAATATTATAGACGAAAGTGATCCTGATACTGATTTACCACAAATAATACATGCATATCAAACCGCACAAGCTTTACAAATTCAATTTATAAATTTTAAATCCAATGAATTAAAAATGAATTTGAAAATAAAAGATCTATTTCGTAAAAATGAATGGAGATATTTACCAGAATTTGTTAGACAATTGTATGACATAAATCTTAATGAATTATACACTCATATTAGTGATTAGTCTTGGTTACCAGTTATAGGTTTAATTTATGATTTAGGTAAAGTTCTTATGCTACCTAAATTTGGTAAGTTAAAACAATGGAGTGTCGTAGGGGATACATTCCCATTTGGATGTTTATATACTAATAAAAATGTATTTTATTATAATGATTTTAGAAAAAAATGTAAAGATTTCAAAAAATATAATTCACATTATGGGATATATTCATATCAATGTGGATTAGAAAAACTACATATGAGTTACAGTCATGATGAATATTTAGCATCAGTTTTAGAAAAAAATAATACTAACTTACCAAAAGAAGCTATTTATATTATCCGATTTCATTCTTTTTATGCTTGGCATACCTGTTTTCGTCATGCTCTTCGTGGATATACATATTTTGCAAATGATTATGATTGGAAAATATTACCATTATTAAAACTGTTTCAAAAAGCTGATCTTTATTCTAAAATACCTGAAATTCCTGAAACTGATAATATTAAAGAAATATATGATCCATTATTCTGTAAATACGGATTAAATAAGGAAATTATCTGGTAAATTTTTAAAAAATTAAATATTAGTATCTATATAAATGAAAATTATATATACTGATATGTGGATACGTGATATTGCAGATCTATTTCATTATGGACACGTTAAAAAAATTACTATGATTTAAACATTGCAAACATTGGTTTATTATTATTTTTTTTCTTTTTTACAATTTTATTTTTTTTAATACGATCAAAAGTATCAACAATTTCACCATCATCTGTAATATAAATATCTTTTACAGAATAACCTTTATTGTTATAATATCTCAATCTATTTCTAGCTTGATTCGCAAATGATGAAAAATTATCAACAATATCGACAATCATATGTTTTCCATGTTTTTCTCTTAAAATTCTTCCAACCGCTTGAATAATATCTGATTTAGACGTAGCTAGGAATAATGTATTTAAACTTTTAATATCTAATGCTTCGCGTGCAATATGAAAAGTTGCTAAGATTAATTGTTTTTTCATTGATTCTTCTCTTTCTTCTTGTTTCATTCCACCAATAAAAAAACCATAAGAACATTTTCCTTTTATTAATTCTTCAATTTTATTTAATAAAACTTTTCTTTCACTTAATAATAGTATTTGAACATTGGAATCATTTTTAATAACTTCTAAAATTTTATCAGCTATAATTTTAGTTCTCTTATCATATTCAGCAACTTGTGTAATCATTTTTGCTATAAATGGTTTTCCTTTATAATTAACTAATAACTTATTATATTTCTTGTTATCAGATTTTATAATTAACCTTTCAACTAAAACTTCAAATGGTTCGGTATTTTGAATTTGATAATAAATATCTCCAATAAACCATTTAATCACCTTAGTCAAACCGTCTTTTCTCTTAGGTGTTGCTGATAATCCTAACATATATTTTGAATTAATTTTTTGTAATGCTTTGGAATATTCTTTTGTTGCAATATTATGACATTCATCAACAATGACAAATCCTATATCATTAAATGTATCATCTGGGTAATCTTTAATTGCTAAACTTTTTAACATTGCTAAGGAAATATCATATCCATCTATTTCTACTTTTTTTTGTTGAACTTTTCCAATTCTTAAACCAGGTAAAAATGTATTTATTCTATCTATCCACTGATCCATAAGAAATTCTTGATTAACAATAATTAATGTTTTTTTTTTCAACTTTGATAAAATATATAACGCAATACATGTTTTTCCAAATCCACATGGTAGAGATAACAATCCTCCTCCAATATTTTTCATCTGCATTAAAGTTTTTTGCGTGGGAATTTCTTGATTTTGTCTAAGAGAACCTTTGAATACAACATCTATATCCAAACCGTCTGACATTTTAATTACTGTTTTACCTAATTTTTTTATCGCATAAAATTTTGGTAAATATAATTTAGTTTTACCTTCTTTGTAAACTTTATAAGGAACTGCTTTTGTACCATAATCTTCATTAATATTAGGTTTTACTGTTAATTCTTTTCTAATTTCTTCTAATAATAAATTATCGTAATGTTTTTTTTTAATAACATAACCTTTTTTATTAATATATGATTTCATTTAATAATATATTAAATATATTAACTATCTTTTAATCATTTTTTTTCTAATTAATATTTATAACATGGTTAGCAAAATTGAAAAATTTTTAAGAAAATGTGTTAGGATTTTAGAACGACGTTCTGTTCGAATGCCATTAATCGCAGTACTCTTAGTATACTCCGCAGCAGTTGCACCTCGCTTGTCTGCTGAGGTAAATGAAGTAATGAATAATATGTTTGTAAGGTTATTTGTACTTCTTGCTGTTGTGTTATTAGCACACCAAGATATTGTTCTTGCTTTATTACTACTGATTGCATACATCATGAGTTCTGTTAACATGAGAGAATATTTCGATAATGATGATGATGATAATAAAGCTGATGACGATGATGATAAATCTAATGACGATTCTGATGAATCAACTCCTTCAACGCCTGCTGAATTAGACGAAAAACAAATTAATGAAGGTGAATCTAAACCATTAACAGCTGACGCAGACGAAAGTTCTAATGATGCCGAAGTTGAAAACTTCGAAAATAATTCTAATTGCTTACCCGAAGGATACAATGCGTCTTATAATTGTTTTGATAACACAGGTGATGTATCTCCATGTGCTCCTTGTGGAACGGTTGGTGCTTTTGACAATGAAATGACGGCACAAGGTCTTAAATCAATTGTTGGCTATCCTGGAAATGAATTTTCCAATTTTTAAATAATAATAAGTTTTGTTAAATAAATTTATTATTATACCGAAGTTTATGGTATTGAAACAGCAGAATGTGCTAATGGGTTAACTGGTTGAACTGGTGGATTATTAGTTACTAAATCTACTGCTGATTCTGATGCTGCTGCTGCTGCTGCTGATTCTGATGCTGCTGCTGCTGCTGATTGTGAATTTACAGGAATATTAGTTTTAATCTTTTCAGACACACTAGAAAAAAAATCAAATATTTTTTTAAATATAATTACCAATGCTGTAAAAAAACATTCAGCAACATTTTTAAATGTTTTGGGTTTCGACATATTAGTAATACATTTATATAAATAATAACCATAAGAGATTACAAAAATAGCAATAATAATACCTATAATTATATTTTTCCATTTAGTGGTTTTTTTTGGTTCTTTCTTATCTTCTTTCTTATCTTCTTTCTTCTCTTCTTTCTTCTCTTCTTTTTTAGTATCATCAGTTTTAACATCTGATATTGATATATCTGATTTATCAGTCTTATCTGATTTATCAGATTTTTCTAATGATTTACACATTTTTTCTTTATATTCTTTTAATGTATTGAATTTTTTGGCTTTAATAATACTATTATCTGTATAATAATTATCTACTTTTTCATACATATAATAATTAATATTCGGTCTAATTATCGGTTTTTCTGCTACAATCGATTGGTAATTATTGTTAGAACCAGGTATGTAAATATCATTTTTAAATGAATTAATATATTGTTTATGTACTTTAACAGGTGTAGTAAATACTACTACACAAAATAAACCATCTTTATCATAAATTGATTTTGGTTTAACTTGGGTTAATATTCGATTACTTGTATTTGTTAAATATAATGCAAATGTTCTTTTATCTTGACTTGGTAATAAATCATTAGGACTATATGAATCAACATTTCCACAAATAGTATTTTTAAAATGATATGTTTGTTTTTTTGTTTTAATACGTCGTGGCATACATTTAGAAATTTCATTAAAAAGTTTATATTGAATATCTTGATCTTTGGTCTGAACACCTTCTTCTAATAAAATACATAAATACAAATATTGTCCTTCATGTGATTTATGAACTAAGATAACCTCTCCTGCCATAGACTGGTCTTTATTGATAGTATGAATACTTGGTGAAACTAAATAAATATTTTCTAAAAAATATTTTATTTTTTCTGTTGATTTAGTAGTACCTGCATTAAAAACAACATATTGTGGTTTTTTAGTATTATCAATATTTAAACTTAAAATAGGTGCTTTTTTTTCTCTTTTTATTTTTAAATCTGGAATGTCGTTATATTTAGTTTCTAATCTACATCTATCACCTGTACACAAAAATTTATTTAATTGAATTCCTGTATTATCTTCTGGTGGTGAAATATAATATACATTATGCTTATTATTTGGTAGTAATTTATCCATGTCTCTATAATATAAATATAAATTATAATTTTAATTTATTTACATAAAATATATGATTAATTATAAACAACTAACAATTGTTCTAGTTATAATTGTCTTCTTAGGTTACAGTATTGGATTAAATGTTGTAAATATTGTTGATAAACGATTAAGTGATATCTCAATTAATATTCCCAAATCATCGGTAATATTAAAAGTTAAAAATGATGATGAACATTTTACTAATTTAAATCCAAGAGATTATGCTGACGCTGAAATTTCATGCGACGAAGTTGATACTAGTGAAAATGATCTTTTACCCAAAGAAGATTTTGAATTTTTAAATTTAAAAAAACCTAAACAAGTATGTTATCAAAATCATCAACATAATAATTGTAATTATGGTCTCACTAATTTTGGAGATCCTTATTATATGTCCGATATAGATAAGAATTCATTTAAATATAATTTTGATTATACTAAATGTACATTACAAGATTATATAAATTGGTTATATTTATTTCATGATAATCCTTTTGAATTACCATATAATCATCAAAAAATTTTAAGAAAATTAAAGAATAATATTAAAATTAAATGTGTACCCAAAGTTAACTATCAATTAAATTCAATAGAATATTTTAATAAACTTTATAACTCTGGACATGAATCTTACACAAATAAAAACCGATTATCTGGTTACAATTATAATGAGTATTTTAATCAATATAGTGATATTGATAATACCGGATCAATTGGGACACGCTGATGAATGATTATGTTCTACATGATCATCACTTTCATCCATTTCATCATGTTGATGATCACATATATATACACTATGTAGTGATCCTTCTAAATTAGCCATTAAAGATTTAAGAATGATATCTTCAAAATCTTTATCCGATATATATAATTGTATTTCGGATATCTTTTCTAATAATAGTGGAAAATGTCTAGCATCATTTCTAACAGACTTGGTTATTTCACTAATAATATCATCTTTGGTTTTTGTTTGAATAATACTATCCTCTAAAATTTCACCTATATTAATTTGAGATCGATAACCCCATAAACATCCACAGGTAGATAAAATAAATTCACAAATTATATTTGTTGTTTCCATTATAATTAATTATAGATTTTATATCTTTAATTAATTTTCATTTTTTAGTAAGGTATATATTGTGGAAAATCATCATCATATAAGGTTACTCTATATTCACCACCCAACCCTCTTAGACGTACCTTATCATTCTCACCTAATTCAAAATTATATTTTCGTGGTGCCAATGGTACTTTAACACCATTATTTAACATTGTGTAGTATTCCCATTTGTCATCCCTCGGATACTTCTTTCTACCATATAATGGATATATTTCATTGTGATTACCTAAAATTTTAGCAATAGAACCAACTTGTTGTGACATACCACGGGGTCCTCTTGTTCTTATATTAATTGGTGCAATGTTAATATCTGAAACTTCTAATGCAGGAATACCATTACGAATTGGTATTTGTGTACCACCTAAACAAGGTATATTTCTAGCCCCACAACCAACAACTTGTGATGGTAAAGCCATATTAGGATACATTAAATCTCCATTAAAATAGGGCACCGATTTATAAGGGTAACGCAATGGATTATATAATCTATCTAACGCATTTATTTCATATGGATTTCTTCTTATAGTTGGTTCATTTTTAATAATAACAGTTGAATTACATTCGGGTGATTCTTCTTTTATTTGTTCTTGTTGGGTTACATAAAAAAACGATATTAATAAAAAAATAATTACCGTAATCACTACAACGGATCGGTCAACTCTTGATTTCATATATTATATTGACAGAAAATTATTATATTAGAATGTTTTTTTACAACATAAATAACAAGAAGAACTAGTATCCGGTAAATCAATATCAACCTTAGGCGTACCTGTATAATTATATCCAGGATCTAAAACTTTAATATTATTAATAGCACCTAGCTTATCTATACTTGCAACACAGGAAGCATTTTGTCCTCCGCCACCTGTAATTTTAATTCTTGGAATAGATGTATAACCATCACCTTTATCTAATAAAACAACAGCTTCTAACGTACCTTTATTAATAATCGCTAATCCTTTTGCTGGTTTGGCCATATCACTATTACATGTTAAACGCAATCCACTGTTATCTGGAATTCCTAAGGATGCACCCATATATACCGGATACTCTGTGGAACAAGAAGAAGAAGGTAAAAATTTACAAACACTATGTCCACCAAGTTTAGATGGTGGAACAAATCCTTCTGGTATTTGTTTCTTGCGTTTTTGTTTCCTTTTTTTCTTATTTTCTTCTATTTTACTTTTTAATTCCTCTATTTTTTCCTTAATTATTTCAAATTTAACATTTTTTTCAGATTTTTTCGGTTTTTCTAATTTTTCTGTTTTTCCAGACTTATTTTTATTTAAAAAATCATTTACCTCCGGTGTAATATTTGATTCTTTTTCATTATTTTTAGTTGTTATACCACTTGATTTATTTAAACCAAGCATATCTTTTAAAAAATCTTCTTTGATAAAAGTACACGATCGATACAATGAATATAAAATAACTAATACTGTAATTATAATCAAAATATGAATGTTTTTCATTATAATATAAACTGTTATTTTTTTTATCACTTAAATATGATTACGAACTAACATACCACCGTGGTATAAAATACCTGCTGCTGCAACAACAGCTAAAACGGTGAATAATTCTTGTGGTGTTTTACGTCCACACACACCAATATATAAAACCACCGATAACATAATAACATGAAATAAATGTATTTGATCAATTGTTAAATGCATATTTATTATAATATAATATAATATTATTTTATAATGAATAATTCTATTAATCGAATTTTATTAACTAATAAAACATATGTTCCTAATAATCAACCTATTTATGAAAAAATAAAAACAAATTTGATCTTACCAGAAGGTTGGTTTGAACGTTATGATAATTCTGGTAAAGTTTTTTATTGTTGTGAAAAAACAGAACACACTCAATGGCATCATCCTGGTATTCCAATTGGAACAATTATGCCCAATGGTTTACCACACGGTTGGGTAAAAGAGATTGATTCAAAAACAGGTAGAGAATATTTTATTTGTCATGTTGGACGATTTACATCATGGTCACCACCAGTTCCTCCTAAAAAATACTTAAACTCTTAAATTTTTATACACATCTAATACTTCTTTGGCATTTCCTAATGCTGGAACCAATGTGTCAACCGTTTGTTTTAATTCACGTACTGTATTTAATAATCTAAAAGATTCTTTTTGAGCTTCTTGGGGTGTGTATTCTTTAATTTTCTTATTTGATAATTTTTTAGATGGATCATTATAATCATTATCAATATCTGAATCTTCAACCTCGTCTTCTTCAATATCTATTTCATCAAACTCTTCTTTATTTTTTTTAACTGAACCTTTTTTAACATCTTTTTTTAATTTATCTAATTGTTCAATTAATTCATCCACATTTTCAAATGTTTCAATTGTTTCAACATCATTACATAAAAATTTATCAAATATTTCAAGAGCTAAAATTATTACCAATGAAATAGCAATAACTTTAATTTCACTAATTTTTTTATTTAAACATTTTATTAAAACATAAACAAAGATATAACCAATTAAATTTCTGATTAATAAATTATCAGTTAAATGTCTACTAGTTGTTAGTATTAATAATAATATAATTATAATTATAATAGGTTTCATTATATTATTAAATTATATAAATTTTTTAAGAAAATGAAAAATAACAGCGGCAAAAAGTCCACGAACAACTAATCCTAAATATGGAACATTAAATCGTGATAACATATTATTTAATACCAAAACAATAGGATCATAATTAAACACAACAAAAAGAAGAAAGAAAAAAACAGTTGGTTTTAATTCATCAACCAAACTTGATTTAGAATCTTCGATAACTTCCTGGTTATCATACCCTTCATAATTTTCCTGATAAACTTGTTCAGGAACTTGCCCAGAAACTTGCCCAGACATCTGTTCTTGTTGATGTTCTTGTTGATTAACAGCAGGTGGATTAGGATCATATGTTGGTGGTGTCACTGATTGATTTTGATAATCATTCATAATATTCTGAACTAATTCAGATCCATCAGATTGCTGACGAATGTTTGCAATTGGTGTTCCGCTTTGTAAATTTAATTCTGCCATTATTATAATATATTATTTCTATTTTTTTATTTATTTTTTACGCAACAATTTAATGGACATATACATATAACAGGAGTAAACCTATAATATTTATCATTAATTTTGTAAACATATTTTTTAATTTTATTTGAATTTGGTCCATGATAATCATATCTAATAAATATTTTTGTACCTATTAAATATGATAAAATCATAATAATAATATAAATTACCATTTTAACTAATTTATATTAATATTTTATTATGAAATAGGTTTCGCATTGCACTTAGTGATTTCAGATTTATATTTATAACACTTCTTATCAAATAGAAAAATATTTTTTTTAATTTCTTCCATATTAGGCGCGTTATATACTATACAATCTCTGTCTTTACAAACTTTTCTAAACAAACATGCTAAACCTAATCCCCATATGACAGACATCATTATAACACCGGTTTTACTTTCTAATAATTTAAACATTATATAATATTATATTACATAATATTAAAAAAGACTTATCTTATTTAACTTTTCATTATCAACAGTTTGTAAATAATTGTCCTTGATTTTACTTTTATCCTTGGGACACTGTATCTCTTCGGATTTATATTTATAACATACATCATTTGTATCTTTGTAAATTATTTTACCAGCATTTTCAGGTGTTGGATACCTAATAATTACCTCAGGTGTTGGTGTAAATAAATAGGCTAATAAAAGCCCAACTGCTAATGATACCATAAAATAAAAAGGATCGATTTTAATCATATATATAATATTATGATTAAAAATTTACTTTAATTTTCCACTATTTATTTTAAATACACTCGTTTTTTATTCAATAACACATACTTACGACCAGTTGTTGTTTTTCTGACCATTCTTCTCTGCCCTTTAACAGTTCTGTATTGTCGTGTAGGTCGTTTTGGTTTTCTCTTTGACGTTTTTCTCTTGGGTTTTCTCTTTGAAGTTTTTCTCTTGGGTTTTCTCTTTGAAGTTTTTCTCTTGGGTTTTCTTCGTGGTTTTCTTCGTGGTTTTCTTCGTTTAGCCCCACCAGTTGGTTCATTTACATTAAAATTTTCCAAATTTTCCAAATTTTTAACTAATTCACAATGTTCTTTTAATTTATTTAAATTATTTATATTCTTTTTCCAGCTTAACAAATTTTCACTATCTTTATCTTCTAAATAAGCAATACATTTATGTATCGTATTCGGTATTTGTTCCAATGCTGTATTTTCTAAATAATCATTTTCGCTTGTGTAATCATTACCATATATCTCCAAAATATCTTTATCAGTCCATTCATCATTTAATTTTAGATGTTGTCTTATACGTGCTGCTTTTGCTGTGTTTACAACATTTTCCGAAAACCCAGCTTCTTCCAATAATTGTTTATTAGATAATTTATTAGGTGGGTTGTACAACCTATTATCCATTTTTTGTACAAGCTCCATTTGTCTCGCTATCTTATTATTCAATTTTCTTTGTTCTGCTGCTGCTGCGTTGGCTGTTTTAGCAGTATTTTTTGAAGGTCCACCACCACCACCACGTTTAACACGTTTAACACGTTTAACACGTTTAACACGATATGTTCTAGGCATTTATAACATTTATTTAGATTTTAATCTAATCTTTTTTATTTTCTTGGCAATTGTTTTGTTCAATGATTCTTTAACTGAACCTGATTTGGTAATATAATTTCTTAAATCTCGTTCAACTTCTATTCCAACTCGTTTAACTTCGTTATTGAGTTCAGATAACTCATTTTGAAATTTGACATATTTAACTGAACTATCTAACCATTTTAAATAATTTATATTATTTGTACTCATTTTTTTACTTGATATTCCTTTCTTTTTGTAAATTTCAATTAATTTCAACTTATCTTGATCTGATAATCCTTTATCAGCTGTGAATAATTTATAATATTTTTTTCTACCATCAAATAATGTATTCATCTTATTTTGAACATCTTTCACTTTTTCTTTAATGTTATTAACATCTTTATCAGATTCTAAAATTTTATTAACAAATTTGTCATAAGTATCATACTTTTCCTCATCGTATAATTTATTTAATTGTTCATAAACATTAACAAATGTAGATTTATTTATTACAATTGACCAATCCTTACACACCATTTTTAAAGTATTATCATCTGTAAAAACTCGATGAGGGTTATTTTTACCATCTGGACACTTGGCTGTTTCATCATAATATAAATTTAATGCATCAGTGTAATTCATTATAATATATATTCACATATTATAATATATTTTTTTACTAGCTAAATTATTTAAAAATCTAAACTATTTTTTTAGTATCATGGACCTTTGCTGGTGTTATACAATAATCTAATTTAATATCATATTCATTAATATCAGCAATCTTATCAATAGGTTCATCGAATGATAAACCTATTTTTTTTGCATTAGAACAATTTTTTAAAAATTTATCATAATAACCACCACCATATCCCACACGATAACCTCTTTTGTCAAAAGATAATAATGGAACAATTATCATATCAATAGAACTATAATCAGTAAATAATTCTGAATTAGTCGGTTCCCAAATATTATATTTATTTTTTATTAATTTGGTATCATAAAAATAATATTTATGAGATAATTCTTTTTTTTCAAAATCAATAACAGGCACAATAATTTTTATATTATCATAATGATAGTAAATTTCATCAATAATATCCCACGTATTTATTTCATGTTTTTCTTCAATTGGTAAAAATAAATGAACAATTTTAATTTGATTAAAATCAAAATATATAAATAAATTTCTTTTTATCAAATAACTAAAACAATCGATCTCATGTAAACTATATTTTTCTCTTTTTTTTAAAACATTTTTCCTAATTTCACTCTTTAACATCTTATATATTAGATGTTGAACTATTTTTATGTTTGGATGGTAATAGAGGTTTGTCTGTTGTACTATTACTTCTTTTTCTTATAGAACTAACACTTGTATTAGAAGTGTTACTAACACTTGTATTAGAAGTTGAACTATCAGGAGATGATAATAAAACATTATCATATCTTTTAAAACCACCTACTAATTGATACGGAAATTCTGGTTTAGGTGTTGAATAAAATTCAATTAGTTCTGGAATGTTTGTAAAAATTCTAGTATCATAACCGTATTTGTGATCAATATAAAAACCTTCTTCATTTGAAAAAATATTAACTACTTTTATATCATTATTATGTTTAATATATATTTTATATAAATTATTATTACACAAAACTAAAAAAGAACCTTGGGATTTCTTCTTTAACATATTCGAAGTATCACCATCTGTAATATCATCAAAATACCATTCATATGTTTGGCTATTTAAATCCACTGGTGAAATTTTGTATTCATATATATCACCATCTATATTCGTATCATAAACAGGATTTGTTAACATATTCCTATTACTTTTTAACATTTCTTGCTCATGAACAGACATCAAATCAGCATAATGTTTTTTATAGTAAAAATATGCAATAATTATAAGTAAAACAATTATACTACCAGTCACCAATGTAATAAGAACAGATCTATCTGATGTTACACTTTTAGAACTTTGAATATTTCCAATATCATTATCTATAAATACATCATATGTTGTAGGAATAATGGTAGATAACAATGGTGAAACAGTTGTTGAATCTGTTGTCGTTGGTGAATTCGTCGTTTCATCATTCGGAGATGTTGTAATAATTGGTCTATTATTTTGTGAAGATGTTGGTTGAATTGTTGGTGCTACTGTTGGTCCTTCGGTAGGTATATTAAAATCATAAATATAAAACCTAACATTAACAAAACATTGAACACCATTTCCACCATTATCAACTACATTAACTGTTAGAGAATACTCTCTTTCTTGACTTGCTAATAACGTAGCAACTCTAATTCTATCAAACATAATTGTTCCATTATTGTATATTACAAATAATCCGTAATTATCTACAATTGAATATTCCAATTGATTCCATTCGGTATAAGTATCTTCGTCATATGCAAAAACAGTAATACTATCATTATAAAATTGATTTTCAATAGAATCATAATAAACATCATATGAAAATTCATAACTTGAAACCACTGGAACATCATTAATATCAATAACAGATAATACAATTCGACTCATATCCATTATATGAACACCTTCGCTCGCATTAACATTTTTAATAACAACATTACATACAAAACGGTTTTGAACTTCATAATTAAAATTACCTGAAACAGTAACTAAACCTGTAACATTATTTAAACTAAAATATTCACAATCGTTGACTAAATGATATGTCACATTATAATGTTCAATCGGTACTAAATTATTATAAATACTTAATTGAACGTGATCAATTTGATTTCCCTCAATTACATGAATTTCATATTCTTGCTGGGTAAAACGAGGTGTACAATCTGTGTCATATATATTATAGCTATAATCAGTTCGACTTTTGCGCGGAATACACTGACGACATACATTCGCAGAATCTTGTACCAAACATTCTGTCCTTAAAAGGAGTGAAAAATCATCTGGAACAGTCAGGTTGCGATGACAACCATTTTCTGAATAATAACAGGTAGAATTCTCATTACAGTCTATACACTGTCCATTATACCAAATAAACGATAATCCATCATTTGCTGAATTCAAATAATTAGAATAATTCATTCGAACATAATTTAATGTTTGACCAAGCAGACGACTATGATTATTAACAACCCAAATATTAATTGGTAATGAAACTAATGTATTATTCATTGGCATAGGACACATCACAGTTGAATAACCCATATATCTACCAGTTTCATCCCATGTAAAACTATGTGAATTTAAATAAGTTGAATACCAACATGTTAAATCATCAGATTCTAAAAAATTTTCACCATTAACTCTAACCCAATTACCACATTCTTCTTTATTATTTAAATCACATTTGTAAGGATAAAGACGATTTAATGATGGTTCACGAGACAAATCAACCATACAATCACTACCACCATAACCTTCATCACACATACATCGTGAATTAACACATATACCATGTTGACACCCTGATATACATAGATTAGAAACAGAACCTAACATTGGAGATGTCATCGCTAATCCTGCTACTGTACTCTCTTCCCAATTATCAGGATCATCTAAAATTAAATTATAACAATCTTCTATCATATTTTGAAAAGCATCCTCAATAAAAATTACATTTTGCATTTGTAAAACATCTTCCATACAATTATTAAAATAACTATCTAAATTAATATTATATTCACGATTACATTCAATTCCTTCATCACTTTCATAAATTTTATTAACACAAAGACTTCTTACATCTTCCTCACTTACAGTTTCTTCTGGTGAAACATATTCCCCCCTTGAAATAAAACTATAATTCCGAACAAACTCGTCTGAATTAACCCTTTGACTACTCTCTCGAATTAAATCAGTAATATCTTCAACATTTGGAAATCTTAAAATTGGTCGTCTCTGTAATGGTCTCGTATATTCACAAGTTTCTTCCCCAGAATTATTAGTTTCACTATCATCAGATGGTTCTGGATACCAATTCCATAAAGAAGTTTCAGAACTTATTTTCCAAGAATCAGGTAATTGAGAATACGGGCGAATAACATAGGCAGAATTTCCTTCATTATTTCTATTACCATCAAATGTTCCACACATTCCAATGGTATTGCCATAATCAGCACTAATAACAGAAATGTAAACATTCATATTATTTCCCCAAATATGTGCTTGAATTTGAGAACCAGAAACAAAATCAATAAAATATTGATTACTACCGCTACGATAAATTCTTGGCGCAGATTCTTCTGATAAAGATCGAGTTGTTATTTCTAAACTACCATCACAAACATCAATAATTGCTAAATGATTATTTTCACGAGCAGCAACAGCACAATTACGTGAATATGGTCCGCCATGTGTTCTTGCTTGAACTTCAAAATCTCTGCTTGAACTTCTTACCATCAATACTTCTCCTCGATCATAAAAATGATAACTATAACCATCAAACGTCGTATAATGTGGATCACCAGTTGATGAACACCTACCCATTGGACGACTTCGAATATGAATTAAAATATTTTCTGGATTAACATCTTCATAATATACCGCATTACTTATAATATTTTCCGTAATGATTTCCAATTCTGTTTCACCATTATTTGTAAAATCTTCTAATGCTGTTACTTGAACACTTTTCGTAAGTTCATACTCTTCACGGTCCCATCTTAATAAACACGGTTCTATCGAAATTAAATTTGGATTTGGATTTGTAAATAATACTACTACATCACATAATATATGTGGATCTGCACACTGAATTGGAGCATCTAAACGAACACTAATATCAAAAGACTGTGATACTTCTAAATCTGTAAAACTTGCTGGACTAATAGAAACTTTCTCACAATTAACAAAACTAATCATCATTAAAAAGTTGAATATAAAATTTAATAAGTTCATCATATTAAATTTTAATTTGAAAGCTTTAAATATTATTTTTTATATTTTTTCTGATTAACTTTATACAAACCATACGGAATATCTATAATCAAAGTGCCTAAAAATTTAGGAATAATATATTGTAATTCCATAGTTAATGTCATAAAAAATTCTAAAATACCAAGAATCCATTCTAAAAGAGGTTCAATAGTAACAATTAAAGAAGTCCACAATTTAGATACTGGTATTGTTTTAGTATAAGCTGGGTTCCAAATATATTGATGGATAAAATCATAAGAAACAGTTTGGTAAAAACTAGTTAAAAGAGCTGAACAAAATCCAATTACATAAACTAAAATTACCTTATCCCATGAATCTAATGTCATATTTAAAAATTTGGTATCTTTTGATGGTCCAAAATTTAAAAATTTTTTTTGAAAAGCACCCTCTTCATCTAAAGAAACTAAATAAACAAAAACAAAAACTGTAAATATTAAAAATGCCATTTTAGGTTCAAAGAAAATTTCCTGTATTTTTTTAAGCATTATTATATAATAATGATTAAGATTAAAAATATTTATTTTCTAGAATGTTTTTTAACTCTTTTACTAGCTGTTTTAACTTTCTTTTTAGCACGTTTTACACTTTTATTCGCAGATAAAGCTTGACGTTTTAATTTAGCTAAACGTCTTTCAACCTGTTTTACTCTTTTAACAATACTTTTCTCTACTTTAACTACCTTTTTAACATCTTTTTTAGCAGTAGTTACAGCTTTCTTTGCGATGGTTAACAAAGTTGTTGAACGTTTAGTCTTTCTTCGGGTAGTTTTTTTCTTTGGTTTTCTTTTAGTTGTTGTTTTTCTCTTTGTTTTTCTCCTTGATTTTCTTTTTGATTTCCTGCGCTTTCTTTTACCACCACCTGTACACCCACAGTCACCGCCACTTTGAGAAACAAACGGTTTGCCAAAAATATTGTCAAACCTAGCCTGACTTATACTTTCAACTGTATTGTCACCAACTTTAACAACATTAAATGGTACATCACGATCATATACAACTTTTGAACGAGGAACATTACTTCCTGGGGGACTAGTTGCTGATTTAAAAGGAAATTGTGCTGGTTTATCACCACCACGCATTCTATTTCCACATTTATTAGCTCTATTTTTTCTCATTATAATATGTCGTGATATTTTTTTTTTAATTTATTATAAATCATTATAATAAATTATGATTATTTTATCAATCTCATCATCTAATATTAAAAATTGTCATGATGTTGCTAAAACAATGAAAAAACTTTTAATTGAATCTAAAATAACACCTAACTATTCGATTGATTGTAAAAATAATGTTTATCAAATTGAACGCGGATGTTCAATTGAAATATATAATATAAAACCTTCACAAATAAAATCAAAAGTATGGTATCCTTTAAAAGAAAAATATAATCTAGATTGTGCCCACCTCTTTATTGAAAATATTTACAATGGATGTATAAATGAATTTAATTATAAATAAATTTAATTATAAATAAATTTAATAACAATCTAATAAACGTGCAGATGGATCCACAATAGTTGTAAAAGGATGTCTCCAAAAATAAGGAACTAACTTATGATTTCCATAATATTTTTCATATATCATTCTATAATAAAGAGATTCTTTATCATAAGGAGCTGGATCATATTTAGATGCTAATAATTCAAAATCTTCATCAGAAACTTTTTTATCAACATATTCCCTAATTACTTGAAACCAACTTCGTTCTTTGGAACTTACTCCATCACTAAACGCTTCTTTCCTTCTATTCATTACATCATCTGGTAGCAATCCCATAAATGCTTTGCGTAAAATATCTTTTTCAATTACATCTTTGTTAAAAACTTTAAATTTAGGATTTAATTCCATTACATATCTAATAAAATCTTTATCAGCAAAAGGAACACGTGCTTCTAAACCAGCGCCACTTATACTTCGATCAGAACGTAAAACATCAAAATAATGAATGTTATTTAACATTTTGACATTTTCTTTATGAAACTCTTTTTCATTGGGTGCATTAGTAAAACCACGATAAGATCCAAAAATTTCATCAGACACATCTCCACAATAAATAACAGTATCAGGTGTATTTTCCCGAATATATAAACTAACTAAATAATTACCAACCGATGCTCGTACAGTTGTAGTACAATAACTTTCAATTTGATAAATTGTTTTTTCAATCGCATCTAAAAATTGTTGTTCTGTTAAACAAATACTATAATGTTCAGTTCCTAAAAAGTCTGCTACTTTTTGTGCCCAATACAAATCAACACTACCTTTCATACCAATACTATATGTTCTTAATTTTCCTCTTGGATAACTATTAGCAACTAATGCTGTCACAATTGAACTATCCAAACCACCAGATAATAAACAACCAACACTTCGATCACTCATTAATCGTTTCTTTACTGCTGATGTAAATAAAACGTAAATATTACGACAAACTAAATTCTCATTATGTACATTATTATAAAAATTCGAAATATAAGTATTATTATAATATTGATTAAAATTATCAGGTTGATTAGATTGCCACCATGTACCAGGTGAAAATTGTTTAATATGTTCACAAAAAGTTAAACACTTTGCTTCACTTCCAAACGCAAACTCATCATTATTTTTACCAATAAATAATGGTCTAATTCCAATAGGATCACGAGATGTAATAATTAAATCTTTTTCTTCATCATATAAAATAAAGGCAAAAACACCATCTAACATATTTAACATTCTCTTTATTCCATATTTTTTATAAAGATGAATAATAATTTCACAATCACTATTCGTCTGATAATCACTGAATTCTTTCTTTAACTCGGTAAAGTTATAAATTTCTCCATTACATACTAAAAAACATTTCTTAATATAAAAAGGTTGATCACTTTGTACATCAAGTCCATTAATCATAAGTCTATGAAATCCTAAATATAAATTATTTTTTATATTCATAAACTTACAATTATCTGGTCCTCGGTGACTAATTTTAATAAAATACTCCAGTAATCTTTTTTGATCAACTTTGTTACCTAGATATGCAAATATTCCACACATTATATTTATATAATAATAAATTTTTAAGCCTCTTGGTTTAACAATGCTTTGAACATAATTGTTTTAAATTCGAATATAATAATAATTAACATCATTAACAACGTTTTCTTATATTGTGAAAAGAATCCTTTTTTAATTGCACCACCTACCATCGATTTCATTTCAATTGAGGAAGATTTAATATTCGATGAAACTCCGGACAATGCTTCTTTTTGATATAATACAAATAATGTAATAAATAATAAAAATGTTGAAATTATAGATTCCGCAATTATTCCTTTTGATTTTAATTTCTTTTTCACATTTTCAATTCCAACTGTTGATAAAATAATAATAGAAATAATAACAATTACAATCGATAACATTTTTAAAAATTGATCAACATTATCATCAATATTAAATGTATTTAATAATTTCCAACACGCAACAACTAATACAATAAAACAAAATAAAACCATTAAAAACATCATAGCATGATTACTAAAAAATTCATAAATATAACTACCCAATGTTTTATCTCTATTTTTAACATCTCTAAAAATTGGAAAGTTAACATTTAATACTAAATTATTATAAATAGCATACAATAAAATCATCCAACCCATTAAAAAATACAAAATATAAATCTTTTTTAAATGGAAGATACGGATACCAAGTTCATAATTAAATGATTTTGGTTTTATTAATATTGACATTGTAATTAAAACAATAAATGTCATTAAAAGTATTAATATTGGTAATATAAATGCTAAAAATATCAGGGATGAATATGCTGATATTTTCCCATAATTTTCAGGACCATAACAATATTTGGTAGCGCCCATTATATTATCTTACGCAGATAATATAATTTTTTAAAATAAATAATAAATAAAAACAATTATAAATGGAATAAAAGAAACCGTTCCCGCTGTACTTCCACTAATAATCATATCACTTATATCTGTTGAATCGGGATCTAAATCATCTAGTGTTTTGCCCATAAATTTTGCAAATCCAAATAATTGACATATTACATTTTCAGATAAATTAGATAAATCAATATTTTGAACATTATCACTAAATAAAAATGATAAAGGAATATGTTTATCAGCGTCTGCTGCATTTAACCAACTTTTATATGTCTCAAAATCATCTTTATATATTTCATTCTTTGTCATTTGATAATAATTATATTTTAATTTGGTTAACCCTTTCTTAAAATATTGAATAAATCCAAAATTTTTAGAAAATTTTTTAATAAATTGTGACGTAGCACCTTTTGTATCAGGATGAATAATACCATTTAATTCTGTAATTAAATTTTTTAAACTTTCTTGATCTTTACATCCTAAATTTTTTGAATCATTTGCTAATGTCCATATTTTTGGTATTAAATCTTTAACAACAGCTTGATAACCAACTACAAAACTACCTATAAATGGAATTAAAATGGGTATTTTATCTTTAATTAATAATCCAATTTTTGTTAAAATTTTAATAAATGGACCAATAAAAAATCTTAACCATTTTATAGAATCTGGTAAATCATCTATTATTTCTTCTGGTATAATTGCCATTCTATTTAAACCATAAATTATTGTATAAAATATAGCTGTCCAGAATCCAACCCTACTTGCTTTATGTTGAACATCGCATACAGATTTCATACCATGTCCACCATCTTTTAAATAAAATATTTGAAGACTAACAAAATTTGAAAAAGTATAAATACTTATATAAACCAAATATGCTATTATAATAAAAAATATTATAGATATTACTTTACTCATTAATGAATATGTTGGTGTTTTTTTTGTTATATTATTTAATAAAACTATTTTGACTACCTGTAAACCAAAATCAAACATAAATGTAATTAATCCTGAAAATAAATAAAATAAAAAAACAAATAAGATAATAATTGCTAAAAACCATTGGAAAAAAGAACCACCACCTCCTTTTAAACTACCTAAATCTAATTTATCACCTTCATTAATACCATAATATGTAAAATTATTTTCAATATTTAATACCTTTCCTTTATATTTAATAGATCCATCGCCCATTTTTTGATTAATAACATAAACTGATTCTAATCTATTTACATCTAATTTTTTATTATTGATATAAATAATCATATCTTCTATATATCATTATTATATTTTTCTTTATTAATAAAAAATTAATTGGAAATGAAACAAAATGTTTCACAAATTTAAAAAAATTTGATTTTTTAAATAAATTATATTTAAATAAAATTTAATTAAATATATATAATGAAAAATTATAATTTATGTTCTAGTAGAACACTATGTAAAGATACTAATTGTAAACAATGTTTTAAAAAATCATTTGTTTCTTATGAAGGTAAAACATCAAACGATAAATTAAAAATTGATTGCTGGAATACTGATAAAAATGAAGGAAAAACACCGAGAGAAATTTTTAAATCTAGTGGTACAAAACGTTGGTTTGATTGTGATGAATGTCATCATTCTTTTAAAAGTTCATTGGCTAATATTAGTAGACTAAATCGTTGGTGTCCATATTGTTCTAAACCTCCTAAAAAAATGTGCCCCAAAGAAATTGATTGTAATTATTGTCTTGAAAAATCATTTGCTTCTTATGAAGGTAAAACATCAAACGATAAATTAAAAGTTGATTGCTGGAATACTGATAAAAATGAAGGAAAAACACCGAGAGAAGTTTTTAAATCTAGTGGTACAAAACGTTGGTTTGATTGTGATGAATGTCATCATTCTTTTAAAAGTTCATTGGCTAAAATTAGTGGACTAAATCGTTGGTGTCCTAAATGTAAAAATAAAACAGAATTAAAACTATACAATTGGCTTCTTAAACTACCTTTTATAAAAAATATTAAAAAAGAATGGTCCCCTAAATGGTGTTCAACCGAATTTTTATATAATTCTAAAATAAAACGTTATAAATATAGATACGATTTCTTAATTATTTTAGAAAATAATATCAAAATAATAATTGAATTAGATGGTAGACAGCATTATGAACAAGTATGGAAATGGAAAGCACCATTATGTCAACAAATCCGTGATAAATATAAAGAATTTAAAGCAAAACCATATAATATAAAAGTGTTAAGATGTATTCAAGAAGATGTTTGGTGTGATACAAATAATTGGGATAACAAATTAAAAGAACAATTGAATAAATATATTAATTTGTAATATATTTGTTATATATTTGTAATATAATAAAAAATTAATTTGAAAGCATACCACCACCAAAACCAATTACAAGATGTAACACCCAATAGGCGAGTAATGCAACAATAAAAGCAGTTGTAAAAACAATTAATGTTTTTTGTCTTTCTGATAAATTCCACTTATGATTCGTTTTCAAATCATGATAATCTAGATAACTTCTCATTTCAATCGATAAGGCTGCAATTATTGCTGATGCAAATGCATTTAAGAAAAACGCATGTTTGATTGTTGTAGCCCTAAAATGTTTAACTAAGGGAAATGTATTTTTTTTCATATATATATATAATACAAATATGAAATTTTTAGCACATACCATTATTTGAAACTGAAAAAAACGTAAAATAGCTTAATATTATTTGAACAAAAAATAAACCAATTTTATCTTCTTATTATTGAAATTTTTTGAAAATTCTTTAATATAATTTATCAAACAATCACAATCTATCATTTTATCCATAATTATTATATTTGTTTTATTAAAATTAAAAGATTTAAGATTAATATTTTTAAAATTAAATATAACTTCATTATCTGGATAAGTCTTATTCCATAATATTTTTGTTATTTTATATTTTGTATAAAAAATTATATTACTTTTTTTATAATTTTTTATAAAATTTTTTATTTTTTTTTCTTTATTACAAACTGAATTATTTTTATCAATCATAATTTCAATACCATTATTCGTACATATTTTAAATCTACACAAAGGACAATTATTTTTAAAATTAATAATATTAGTAATACAGTTAATGCAAAAATTGTGTCCACATTTAAAATATGTTTTTGAATTTTTATCAAAACATACTGGACAATTATCAGAATAAAATTTTTTATCAAAATTAGATAATATTATTTTATTATTCGTTTTACTATCCATATTTTTAAATAATTTTTGATATGGATTCATCTTAATTAATATTATTTTTTTTGAAATTTTATTATTAATATACATTTTACTTAAAATATTGTTACTTATTTTTTCATGTATTGTTTTACAATTAATAAAACCGGGTAAAATAATTCTAAATAATTTATTATCAATATTTTTTGTCAAAATTATAATAAATTTACATTTTAAATTTCTTAAAATTTTATTTGTTGGTGAGGGATTATCTAAAATAATAATATATTTTTTAAAAATATCAGAACATTCTTTTATTTTTTTATAAAATAATTTATACGAATATACTATATAATTATATTTATTCCATTTTTTCATATTTGAAATAATAATTACTTTTATTATTGGATTATATTCAAATATGTGATTTATAATTTTATAGTTATTAAAACAATTATTATATATCATAATCCCCTTGTATTTCATATTATTATTTAAAGTTTGATTATTATTTTTTAATATTTCATAACTTTTAATATTATATTGAATATAATTTAATGATCTATGATAAATATTATTAAAATTAAATATATTTTTATTTTGATAAAATTTTTTTAATTGATCATGTAACCATTGTTTATTATATTTTTGAATATAATTTGTATAATTTTTATTATCTAACTTTTCTTCAATATGTTCCAAATATTGTTGCGTTATTTTTTTCTCCCGATTTAATTCATGTAAATATGTATTATTAATTGAATATTTTACACCATCCACATAATGTTGAGGTATAATAATATTACTTAGCATAATGGATTATATTTAACGTTATTTTTAAATTTTTAAATATAAAAATAATGTTATATTTGTTATAAATTAAACTTCTGTTGTTCTAGAATATGCTTGTATAATTTCAAATTCAATATCCGAAGAACAATCACACATTATTCCCATTAATTCATCAGATTCTTCAGTTTCATAAATGTAATTCGTTTCATTTCTATTATTATTTGTAATATTATCGTTAACTACATCCGCAATATCACCAGAATTGTTATTATCATCATTATCATCATTATCATTATTATCATTATTATCATTATTATTATTGTCATCATTGTCATCATTGTCATTATTATCTTCATTATCGTCATCTATCATAATTTCTTCCATCGGAGTTTCATTCTTATTTATACCCCATGATATTTTATTCCACATTCTTTCATAACCATATTGAATCATTAATTTAACTGCTTGATCTATACCTGCAAATTTAAAAGCTGTACTAATATCACCAGTCGCAACATAAACAACCATCGTGGTAATTGAAGAAGCTATTATTCTCCAACCAATTATCTTTGCAATACTTCTTTTACGTGTCTCCAAATTACTCATTAATAATATATTTAAATATAATATTATATTTATATTTATATTTATATATGGATAAAATTGACCCCAAAAAAGCAAAAATTATTAATGAAAAAGATTTACCCAAAGAAATTCCTAAAAAAGTTTCAAGAGAAGAATTAAGAAAAAGAATACGAAATAAAAGAAATGTTATGAAAATTAAAAGAAAATCCAAGTATGCAAAAAAAGCAATGATTCAAGATGTAAAAGATAAAGTAGGTGATATTGATTTAGAATCATTTAAAAATCTTAACTTATCAAAAGATGCTTTAAATAAGTTAATTAAACAATTAGGAAAACAATAAATTAATCATTTAATTTTTCTAATAATTGTAGTATTAATTGATTGTGAATTGTAATTGATTTATTAAGATTATTTATACACTCACATATATTATTTCCTTGTGAATCCTCAAGCAATGTTGATAAAACTTGATATAAAGGATTTGTAGTTAAATCAATCTCTTCTACTATGTATTCTGAACCATCACTTTCTGAACCAGCGTCACTCATTATATAAATTTATAAAAAATATTTTTTTATAAATTTAAACGATAATTAATAGTATAATTAAAAAAATTATTAAAAATATTTTAAAATAATTCAAACTACAACTTGATGATATTTTAATATCATTTTTAACATTCGATTCTATTTTTTTTATATTCATATGAATCATTATTAATTATATATAATATATTTTTAATTTGATATAAATAAACAATATTATCGTGTTCATTTCCAATTATTTTAAACTGGATATTATATTCAAGATACGAATATATAATATATTTGATTTTAAAAATATAAGATATGATTTTTAAATAAATATCAAAATCAAATGTTTTTTCTAAATTATTTTTAAACTCATTTTTTATTTTTTCAATAATATCTAATTTTATATTTTCATAATTTTGAATATTATATTTAACTTTTTTATTTAATTTATAAGATATAAATCTTTTTAATTGTTCATCATTTAAATCTATATTTGGAATAATTTCATTTAATTTTTTTATTTTTATTCTTTTACATTTATATCCTATCTCTTTTTCTATATTAGGTGGAATTTTATTGAATTCTGATGATATATACTCTATATTTTCATTAAATAGTTCTTTAAAATATCTAATAGAATATACATTCCCATATTTTCCATTATAATAGGGATAAATATTTACAATACTATATATATTATCTTTTTTCAAATTAATAATATCATCATTACCATCATGTTCCATATCGATATCATTCAATAAATCTTTATATTTAAAAATAGAATAAATATTTGGATCTACACCTGGTTTTTCACCATTAAACCACCAATAATTATTAGATAATGGATTATCTAAATATCGAATATGAATATTTAAATATTGATCATATTTTACAATAACACCAATTAAATATTGTAAATATTCATTATTTTGTTTTACTAAAATTTTTGTTCGATTTTCTAAATGTTTTTCGGAACAATACGGTTCTAGATCTTCTTCATTATTAATAGTAATTTTTTTAACATTCATCAAATAATGATAAATATAAAGATTTAATTCTTTATTTTTATACCTATATTTATTAGATGAATGGAATAACTAAATTTTTAAAATATATTAAAAATTTTCCAAAAATTAGAAGATGTAAATTAGAAGCAATTAAGGTTAAACATAAGGGATACTATGATCATATTCCAGGTCAAATTGGATTA
>Ga0080013_1001661_pt1 | contig 28596 bp, 41 predicted proteins | sample ETNvirenome_6_85_FD_69236 | JGI IMG/M metagenome (GOLD analysis project Ga0080013, IMG submission 69236) | Marine viral communities from the Pacific Ocean - ETNP_6_85 (SPADES assembly) (version 2) | ecosystem: Environmental > Aquatic > Marine > Oceanic | place: Pacific Ocean | collected 2013-06-19 | reverse complement strand
CTTTGATGGTACTCTTGCAGGTGAAGGAAAAATGTATTTCCTTAACACCAAGTATCTCCAGTTGGTAGCTCATAGCGATGTTTGGTTCAAACCAACACCGTTTGTACGTCCAACAAACCAAGACGCTGTGTTCTCACAGATTCTTTGTTACGGAAACTTGACAGTGAGCAACCGTGCTCGTCAAGGATACATCTACGGTATAACACCTGCTTAATCATGGGTAGAGAACTTGCTTACGCATACAAATCAGGCGCACGACCTGCAGGGGAACCTTCAGGTAAACGAGCTTTTCACGATGCGTCCCCTCGCCCACAGGCAGTGGGGACTCAACGAAATGTATCTCGTGTCCCTGACACAAGTGTTAAAAAGCAAGAACTCGCCTCTGAGAAGGTATCTAAGTGTAGTGCATTGACCCGTAGTGGGGAACCTTGTAAAGGGCGACCTGCTGCGGGCAGTGACCTATGCGTTTTTCATAGAAAGTAAAAATGGATATTTCGACCATGAGGTCATATGTCCGCTCAGTTGTGGACATTGACACTGCAGACATCTCTGATGACACGATGAATCGTTTTATTGGTGAAGGCTACGATGTTATTGTTTATTCAGAGAAACGGTGGCCGTTTTATGAAACGTCCACAACATTTACGACTACGACTGATAAAGATTATTCGATAGCTACAGTTGGTGCATCAGTCACTAATGGTTTGCGTGAAATAGCTGCTTTAAGAACAGATAGTCACGTTATCAATTATGTGGGTCGTGATGATGGTGACATTGTTTATCCTTTAAACACTCAAGCTTCAGGTGATCCTTGGTGGTGGTCTTATTGGGGTGAAGCAGTTCGTTTGTACCCAACTCCTTCGAGTGGTACAACTATTTATGTGAGGGGTTACAAAAACCCTACAGCTTTTGGAGCGGGTGTCTCTGATGCTACTGAACCTTCAGATTTGCCTACTCCTTTTCATATTGTGATAGCTACTTATGCGATTGCGAGATCTTATGAACAGCAAGAAGATCCGACTATGGCTTCACAATATTTTTCTATTTTTAATCAAGAGTTGGATAATTTAAGAGCACGCTATGATGACATGCCTGCTCCTCAACCTATTGTAATGAACAGTAGACGTGCCTCTCGTTGGCGGGCAGAAACTATTTTGCCAAATCGTTTGCGTTATTCTTGGGAGTAATTAGTGGCTTCCACACAGTTTAAACTTGAAGCCCTTGAATCTTTTACTGGAGGATTGAACCTTCGTACAGATCAGTTCAATTTAGAAGATGATGAATCTCCTGATTTGTTGAATGTTCTTGTTGACCCTCGTGGTGGCATACGTCAACGTGATGGTGTTGACCGTCGCAACACGACAGCTTTAAGTGCAGATATTAAAGGCATTTGGGGGTTACATACCGATAGTGGAACAAGTCAAGTCATGGTCAACTATGGCACTAAGGTCGCTTATTCAGCTTCAGGTAATTTTACAGATGTTAGCGGTATAACTGCTCGAACTGCTGGTTCCAGAGTTTATGGTGTGACCATGAACAATGTGGCTTACGGAGTTTCTTACGATAAACCTTCTTTCAAATGGACTGGTTCATCTGGAGCGGATTTAGGAACCACATTTGGTTCAGGTGGGAACATGCCTCAAGCTCAATACATAGCTTTTTGGAATAATTACGCTTGGATAGCTAATACATATGAATCTGCCACTAATCACAAGTCTCGAATCAGATGGTCAAACGTAAATGACCCTGAAACGTGGGCTGCTAATGATTATGTCGATATTGATAAAGGCGATCATGGTGATTACATAACAGGTTTGTGTCCTATGGGTGATCGTTTGATTGTTTTCAAAACCAACAGTGTTCATGCAGTGTTTGGTTTTGGGTCAGATTCTTTTCAAGTCACTACTTTAAGCAACGATGTTGGTTCTGTGCCTTTGTCGTCGCCTGTGGCGACTCCATATGGGGTCTTTTTCTGGTATTCAGACCAAGGTGTTTATTTGTACAACGGGGAAGGTTTCGTTTACATTTTTGACAAGATAATGCCCGCTATTGATGATGGTCGTATAACTTTCAGTGAGAATCCTCAATTAGCTTGGGGTAACAACAAATTATATGTTTCAGTAGATTGGACTGAAGATGGTTCCACTACACGTCGTACTCTCATGTACGATCCGACTATAGGTCAAGGTGGTGCTTGGGTTCTTAGCGATATTGATGCGGGGCCTTTATATGCTTATAAGCCACCTAATTCTTCTTCTACTGTTTTCAGCGGTTGTGTCGCTAACACGGGCGTTTTGATAGATGTTGAAGATCAACAGAATCGTTCAACAGACAGATATGCGTCTTCAGCAGAAACGCATATTGATTCTTACTTCGTGACCCGTTGGGCTACGGGGAAAAACCCTATTGTTAAGAAGCGTTGGGGTCGGCCTCGTATAGTTACGTCCGCTGAATCAACTATTGCACTGCCTGTTCTTGTTTACAAAGATTATGACAAGTCTGCTTACACTAATAGTTTTAATGTTTCTATAGAAGGTAAAACTTCTACTTCTTTATGGGGTACAGCTAAATGGAATGATGCTGACTCAACTTCCCCTTATTATGCTGCATGGGATGCTATTTCACGTAGTTTAACTGCAGATGTTATAAATATGCCCACTCTTGGGACAGCAAAAAGTATAAGTATGAAAGTAAGCGGCCCATCTACCAATAATCATTGGGAAATGAACGCTTTAGCTTTCACCTACACGCCGAGGAGATTGCGTTAAATGGCAACTTTGTCCGTTACAAACACGTTCTCTGCAGGAACCACGATTGTGGCCGCAGACGTTAACCAAAATTACACAGATATAGAAACTTTCGTTAATTCAAGCCCTGGTGTCGTACAGAAAGACATTGTTGACGCTAAAGGAGATATTATTGCAGCTACTGGATCAGATGCTGTTTCTCGTCTTGCGGCAGGTACTAACACTCACGTTTTAACAGCAGATTCGTCTGAACCGACTGGCCTTAAATGGGCTCCTAGCCCTGCTGTTGATGTAGTCACAACTAAAGGTGATCTTATAGCTGCTACTGCGGCTGATACTGTCACTCGTTTGGGTGTTGGTAGTAATACTCAGGTTTTAACAGCGGATTCTTCTACTGGTACAGGTTTATCTTGGACAACTCCCACGGCTGGGACAGTTACTACTGTTACAGGGACTCTCCCGATTGTTTCTTCAGGGGGCGCTACTCCTGCTATTTCTGTAGTGACTAGCAATGATCAACTAATTCTGAATAACCAAGTTTTCAGTTAAATAAAGGAAAGGTAATATGGCGACATACTCAAAAGTAAAGCTGAGTACGAGTGCAGAGGGACAACCAACCCTTAGCACAAGTACATCAGCAGGTTCACCAACGACCATTCATGATACAACAACAACAGCTACGACAATAGATGAACTTTGGCTCTATTGTTCTAACAGCCATTCGGCTGACGTAGAACTTATTTTGTTCTACGGCTATGATTCTGCTGGTTCAGTTCCAACTGCACCAGCTAACACGCTGTATCAAACAATAACAACTAAAGCAGGTATGACATTAGTTATTCCTGGATTGGTTCTTGTTAATGATGGTTCTAATGCGACAAGAGTTTCGGCTTATAGTGCCACTGGTTCTGTTTTGAACTTGTGGGGTTACGTAAATAGAATAACTGCTTAAAGAGGTCTTATAGTGTTTCGACAAGATAGGACTAACCCTAGTACTGCGGTTTCTACGTGGAAGGCTCGTAAGGATTTGCCGAAGGCTAATCCGTCTACGGCTGTTTCTGCGTGGATGAACGGCGGTTTGTCTGGCAGTAGTGTTTTTAGTGCTTATGGTGGCAACATCAGCCAATATTTAGGAGATGACGGTAACACTTATCGTGTTCATACTTTCAGAGGTGATGGCACATTAACTGTGATTTCGGGTTCTGTTGATATTGCTTACACTCTTGTCGGCGGCGGCGGTGGCGGCGGCGGCGGTGCGACTGCTTCAGGAAATTGTGGTGGAGGTGGTGGTGCAGGTGAAATCTTAAACGGCACTTCTACTATTGAGACAGGCACTTACACTATTCAAGTAGGTTACGGAGGTAGTGCAGGTAATGCCACTTACAATGGTGTAAATGGTCAAGATACTGTGGCTTTCAGTGCTACCGCTAAAGGCGGTGGCGGAGGAGGCGGTGCGACTAACAGCGGTCTTGCTTCTACTGGAGGTTCAGGCGGTGGCGGTGGTGGAAGTTACAGTGCTTCTGCTACAAGCGGTGGTTCTAGCGGTGCAGGTGGTAGTAATGGTGGTGGACAGGCTAATTCAAGCGCTACTGCTGGAGCAGGTGGCGGTGGTTTCACAAGCGTAGGTGGTGCAGGTCTTTCAGGTCATCCCGCTAACGGTGCGCCTGGAGGTAATCCTTCTACTTCGTCAAGTGTAGGTGTTTTAGGTGGTGGCTATTCAATGTATTTGACAACATCATCTCCTGCGGACAGATACCACGTAGCATATGCGGCTGGTGGTTCAGGTGGAACTTCAACAAATAGCACTTTCATAAAATCAGGAGGAACTGGTTTGGGCGGCTATAGCGGTGGAGATTCAGGTACAAATGGTTGGTTTGGTTCTAATGGTGCGCCTAATAGTGGTTCAGGTGGCGGTGGCGGTGGCGGTGTTTCTAATTATGCTGCTGGAGTGGCGAATGATGGGGCGACAGGAATAGTTCTCATCAGATACGTAGTGGAGGTATAATGGCTGATCCAGCATATCTAGTAAATGGTGTTTTAACCGAAGGTGACCCTTATGTTTGTTTAGGGTCTCAAACAATGACTGATGATACGGTTTCAGATTTCACTTGGAACTCTGGTACAGGTGACAAAGATTGGAGTCAATATCAGGCTTTCTTTATTGTTTGGCAAGCGAGAACTTTGCGTTCAGGTGCAGAGTACGATAATTGTCTTTTTCGTGTAGATGCCAACCAAAATAATAATTATGGTCAAAATTTTTATACTTCGACAAGTTCCGCTAATCCGTACAATTATGCTTTTGCTGGTCTTGATGGGGGCTACTTCAACACTGCTGAGGATGCTGTTGCTACTAATTTTTCTTGCGGTGTGTTTCATTTGTTTGCTCCCGCTTCAGGAAAATGGAAAACAGGCTTATCCCACAACACAGGTTTCAGCACAGACATATCGGCTAGTTACAGTTCATGGGGTAATAGTACTTACAATGGGAACTCAGATGCTATGAGTTCCTTGAAAGTGTTGACACCTAACTCTACCTTTAAGACAGGTAGCCGTTTCGACTTGTTTGGGATTTTACCCAAAATGGCTTTGACAGGAATTTTATAATGGCAACAATGGAAGCGATACGCTCAATACGAATAGAGTCTAACCAGAACACAGGTTTCAGTTGGACAGGTTTACCAACTACTTATGAATCTTTCAGATTGTATTGCTCTTGGAACTCTGAAAGGTTTACTTCCACTGATGTTATGAAAATTCGTGCTGGTAACGGTTCAGTTTCATCAAGTAATATTTATGGTTTGCAAGAGTTGAGATCAATTTGGGTAAGTGGCAGTTCATCCACAAATAGTATAGGCACCGATTATGGTCATAATGGTTTTTCTCACCAATATGGAACTACAGGTTTGTCGGGTTATTCGGCTAACTCTTGTGCGGTGGTTGACATTTTTGGTGTTTCTGATACAGATGTTTATTCAAGTATGACATCTCAGTATGGATGTAATGGGCAGTGGGCTATGCGACTGAATACTGCTGATCCGAGTGGTGCCAGTACAGACAGTAATTGTATTTATCAAGGTGGTCAGTATAGAGATACAGTGGCTATAGACAGTATTGGAGTTGCTATGACAAGTGGTTTTATGCTTTCAGGTAGCGAATTTCATTTGTATGGATTGAACGCAAGTTAGGGGATTGTTTTAATGGCGACTTGGAATCACATAGCAACAAACGAAGTAGGATCAGGCGGTTCGGCTACTATACAGTTCACTAGCATTTCGCAATCTTACGACCATTTGTGTATGCGCTGGTTGGCTAGAAGTGAAGCCAGTGGATATTACGACTACATGGAAGTTCAATTCAATTCGGATACTGCTGCTAATTATTATTATTGGCGTAATTATGGTATTGGTGGAAGTTCGGGTGCAAGCGGTAATATTGCTGGTGGTCAGAATGAGTTGAAAGATTTTTTACCAATATCTAAAACTACTTCAAGTGCCGATGGATGGAGTGGTGGAGAATTGTGGATACCTAATTATTCGGGAACTACAGCAAACACCTCATGTGTAGGTTTTGGTGCAAGTTCCACTTGGGCTACTGGCAGTTCACAAATGCTGACCGCTCTTGGTGGAGGGTATTGGACAGGTTCTACTGATGGTGTTGATGATATTTTACTCAGAACTGATAGCGGTAGCGATTTCACGGAACATACACGTGTAACCCTCTACGGGGTTAATGGTGATCCCACAACATAATGGAGAATAATAATGGCTAGAGAAAAAAGATACCATCTTGTAGATGGGGTCCAAATTGAATGGACTGAAGATGATTGGGTTGCTTGGGAAGCGGAACAAGAAGCCGCTGACAAAGACTTCACTTTCACACGGTCAGTACGTGACGGAAAGTTGCGTGATTGTGATTGGACACAAATGACAGACAGTCCTTTGACAGATGAGAAGAAAGCAGAATGGGCAACACACAGGCAAGAACTACGTGACCTACCTAGCGTACACAGCAAGGTGTCCGAAGTTGTTTGGCCTACGCCACCAGGATAATGACAGTTGTTTATAAACCTACTCACAAATTCGTTGGTGCTAATGCTCAGAGCATCATTTACGAATTGAGAAAAATCCAAGAAAAATTGGATGATTTAGAAGCTCGCGTAACGGCGTTAGGAGGTTAGAAATGAGCGGTATTAGATATAATGCTTCGGCTTATGGTTCTGCTATAAGTGATGAAGCGGTTACTGTTGCAGGAACTGCAATACAGGGTACTGCACCTACTGGTGCGGTAGCTGCGATGGTAACTAATGGTGCGGAACCTATAAGAATGAGGTGGGGTACTCCCACTGCTTCTGTGGGTCATTACATCAACCCTTACAGTGTTATTGATTTGTACCAAGATGATTTAACGGATGTGAAATTTATTCGTGTTTCTTCTAGTAGCACTATTCACATTACTTACTTTGGATAAGGAAAATTATGACAGTACAGAGAATATCTCAGAGAGTAGATCAGGTATCGACTGGCGACATCAGCGATGTTGTTGCGGGGTCGGGTCTTGCGGGTGGGGGAAGCAGCGGTGCTGTGACTCTGACTGTGGACACGGATGCCAAAGGCGATCTTATAGTGGGCACAGGTGCGGATGCTGCAACGAAACTGTCGGTGGGAACGAATACACATGTTTTAACTGCGGATTCGTCAACTACTTCAGGTCTTTCATGGGTGGCTCCGACTACAGGCGATATAACAGGTGTGACTGCGGGTGTTGCAATCAGCGGGGGTGGAAACAGCGGTACTGTGACTGTAAATGTAAATGTTGAGACAGCTACTTTGCTTTTAGCGGGAAGTGTGTTTAACTAATGAGTCCTGAAGAACGTCGAAAAATAATTGAATATTTGACAATGAATGTTACAAATAACCCTGCTGCCATGGGGCAAGTGCCTAATAGCCGTGGCGGGTTTAGTAGAATGCAATCTTTGCAAAACAATCCTTTCATTAACAGAAACAGTCCTGCTTCGATTGAGAACAGGGCTTTTAAGCATCGTAATCCTTTTGACGGTAACCGTCAGGGTATACCTGCTTTTGCTGCACAAAATCAGCACATGGGTTTAAGCAATATGGCACAAGGTAAACTTCCTGCTGGTGATATGGCTTCTGATTGGGAAAAACTTGAAAAGAAGGTTTCTTCTATGGTGGGAGACATGGTGGGTTTAATGATGAAAGGTATCAAGTCAACTGGTAGTGCAGTTGATAGCGCTGTTTCTAAAATAAACCCTTTTGACTAATTGTAGGATATTATGGCAATACAATATGAAACCGAAGTTCCAACATACGCAGATATTTTATCTGCGTCTCATGGGCAAACTGGGGGCGGGATCAGCCCTACGTATGGTGCGGGTTCATTGGGTGCGGATACTGGAGGTCGTAGTGCTGATCTTATGCGTCGCCTTAGCGCTATTCAGTATGAGCGTGAAGGCTTAAGTCAACAAAAAGGGTTCTCAGACATACAGTCTGATAGAACTACTAGTCGTGCCCGTGCGAGTATTCCTCAACAATATAATCGTCGTGGTTTGATTGATTCTGGTTTGTATCAGCAGGCTATGAGAAGGTCTTATGAGGATCAGTTGATTCAGCAGGCTATAACTGAGAGTGCTATGGCTGCTCGTTTGGGTGCTTTGGGTCAGCAACAGTTGTTGGCTGAGGGTCAGTACGCTCAGGGTGCTGGTTCTGCGGCGTTGGCTGATGCTCAACGCCGTATTATGGCTAATTTGATTAGGGATAACACCTGATGAGTTATCAAATGATAAATGGCCAAAAAGTTTGGGTGGGGCCAGGTATAGAACCTAAAGCTGTTAATACGGATCCGCTCGGTTTACACAATCCTGTCGCTCCTTTTGTTCCTGCTCCTGAATATGACCATGACCCTTCAGGTTATGGGACTAATCAATGGAACATACCTGACCCTGATCCTTCAGGTTATGCTGCTTGGGATTTTGGTGACACTTCTGCTTATATGAATTATCAGAATCCTGTTGATCCTTGGCGAGAGATGTTAAATACTCGCACATCAGAATTAGATTCTATTTACGGTGATTTTGGAACAGCTTTAAGTGATGCTAGTGGTACTTATTCGGATGCTTTAACTGCCGCTCAAGCAAACTATGGGGGGCTGTTAGGGGCGTATGATGAACAGTTGGGTAATATAGCCACATCTCGTGGAAATATTGCTAAACGTATAGCAGAGTTAGCAACAGGTGAAGTTGGGGTGCTTGGGGATGGTTTTTATGGTGAACAGTTAACTGACGCTACTGCCGCTGCTCAAGCCCAATTTGATCTTTTAGCGGGCGACGAGGGTCTTTACAATACTTTAAAAACTGAAGCTGATGCTGCCGCAACAGCGGCTGAGACAGCGGCCAAGGCAGGTAATAAGGCGTTAGCACAACAGATGACAGCTTTAGCTAATCAGTTGCAGACACAGGCTTCAACAGCTTATGGGGCTGAACGTGACGCTCTTGTTGATCGTTTTGCTGCTATGGAAGGTTCTTTCCTGCCTGATGAGACTGGTGCTTATTCTGGTGTTAAAGGTCAGTACACTCAGACTGTTGATTTTCTTGAAGGGTTGCGAGATGATGCTTTGGCGGAACTTGCGAGACAAGAAGGGTATTACGAAACACAGTTTGACACTCGTAAAGGACGTTTAGAGGATTTCGAGGAAGAAGCCAAAGACCGTATAGCAACAGATGAAGACGCGCTGTTAAAACGGTTGGGGGAATTAAAATCAGGGGCTGCTACAGAAATGGAAACAGTTCGCACTACGGAAGAAAAGCGTTTAACTGACATGATCAGCGCTTATGAAGGAGACATCGAGGCGGCTGCTGCCGCATTGATGGCTGAAGGGATTTCTCCCACAGAGCTAGAAGCTTTGGGAGCGTCTACTACTGCGTTGTTAACTTCGCAAAAAGCTTCACAGCAAGACATGTTAGATCGGCTCGCTAGAGCCGAAGGGGTGCTTGGGTCGGAACGAGAGTTGGCTGCACGGGGAATGACAGCGGATGCTGTACGCCAGTTGGAGGGTCAACTCTTTGCGGACAGGGCAGCGTTGGAAGATCAGTTAGCTGATCAGTTAGAAACGATTGAAGCTCAAAAAGCTCCAATCGCGGCACAGTACAAAGCAGGCGAATTTGGTGCAGGTCAAGAGTTGGCTTCTGCGTTGGATAATATTGCTACTCAAACTTTGCAGGCACAATCTGATTACAGAAACAACATGCTTCAAGCTAATCAGGCTCAGGCTGCTTCGCTTGCACAAGCTAATATGCAGCAAACTATGGCTGATAATCAGGCGGCTGCTGATAAGGCTGCTGCTTTAGCTGAGTCACAACGAACATTAGAGTTGCAGTTGAATCAGGCACAGTTGGATTACGATAATACTGTTGCTGCGGCTGAGGCGGCTGCTTTAACAGGCGAATTTACTACACAGGTAGAGTTGGAAATGGCTTTAGCTGATGCTTCTATAACTTTAGAGTCCGCCAAGTTGGAGCATGAACAGGCTTTGGACATGCTTGAAATAGAAGCTGCGACAACTTTGGCAACTGCTCAAGCTCAAGCACAGTTTAATTTAGCTAGTTCTTTAGCGGACAATCAGTATTCTCAGAGTGTCGCTCAACTTCAGTTAACTGATGAGATAGCTGACGCTAAGAGTGCTTTTGAATCGGAGTTGGCTGAGAAGACTGCTGAAGCTGAAAAGGAAGCTATTGACGATTATCAACGTGCTTTGTCTTGGACTGATACTACTAATCTTGTAGGTCAGGCTTTGGCTGATGCAGGTATAACAGTTGATGATGCTATGGGCTTGGATAATGCTTCTCTTAGAATGATTTCAGAAGAAGTGTTTAGCTTGTGGGGTGATGAGGCTCAAGCTTTGCAAGATGCTGAAGCTGAAGCTGCTAAACAGGCTTTGTTGATTCCTGTGTTTGGCCCCGATGTTGGCGGTATTTGGGTTAACACTGCTATGGATGCAGATGATCCTAGGAAGTTTGTTGAATATGACACGACTAGACCTGCAGGTGCTATAGATAATGAGCTTATGGCTCATTATACGGAGACAGAAGACCCGTTGTTCTATATGGAACCTGAAGATTTCTTTACCACTGATCCTGATGCTTGGTGGAGTCCATATCAGGGTAGGAATGAACCGACAGCTATAATGTCTCCTCCTATAGCTGCAGGATTACCAGGTATGAAACTAGGTTCTGTAGAAGAAGGTTCCGATTTCAGGGCTATAAAACAATACGCTGAAATTGCAGGTGCTTTAGATGAAGCAACAGGTGACGTTGATATGGAGGAGTTAGCAGAATACATGCAAGGGGTAGCAGCAGCAGCTAAAGCTATGTCGGGGGGTTAGTTAATGACTCCTCTTGAACGTGCCAACTTAATGAGAACATTGGCTCAACGTAGCCAAACTTCTTCACCTAATACTATAAGCCCTTGGGGTTCAGAATACGTTACCGAAACGCAAGCAGATAAAGCATTAGGAAAACCTACTGGTTGGAAGAAAGTTGCTTTAGATGTAGTTGGCCCCGTAGGTAAAGCTTTAGCGCCGTTGATGTGGGTTGGTTCGTCTATTCCTTCTACTATTTCTACGGAAATAGAATCTATTAAAGAGCGTGGCTGGTTGGGTTCTTTAAACCCAACAAACATGTTCGAGAAGCAGGCTGACTCTTGGGAGAAAACAAAGAATCTTTACGGGTGGGGTAATCTTTTACGTGATCATGGCGGCAAGTCTATGAACAAGTATCAGGACAAGTGGTGGGATCCTGTTCGTGCGGCAGGTTTTATGGGGGACGTGTTTTTAGACCCTGTGACTTATCTGACTTTAGGCTCTCCTCAACTTGCTTCAAAAACTTCTCGTCAAATAGCTGAGGAACTCACTCAAGCTGCTCTTGGAACTTCTAACAAAGCGACTGCTAAAATATTAACTGATGCTTCTGCTCGTGTGTCTAGAAGCCACACGAAGATAGCTGCTGGTAAAGAAGCGTTGCAGTATTTGGGTTACGACATGGGTTTAGGGTTAATGATGCCTGGTACGGGGCGTATAGGTCGTGCTTTGCGTTTTGATAAAGCATTAGACAAGATGAGCGGTGGGGCTATTACTCGTACTCGAATAGCTCAATCAGCTTTTCCTAACAGAGCGGGAAGATTCGTAAAAGATTCTTTTAAGGATTCCCCTTTGCCTAGTTCTAAAAATTATGAGTCTTTTGCCAAAATGTTTGAACAGGCTGTGAGGCAAGGTGCTAAAGATGGAAACAAAATCCTTGACGATTTTGTTGACGAGGTTGCTCCTAGGACTAGGACTGTTGATAAGGAAGCAACTAGAGAAGCGATGGGTGCTGCTAGTAGAGCAGGTAAGTCTTTTGATCCTGTGGGCGACATTGTGTTTAAAGAAAGAATAGACACTGAGGCTGCTTTAACTTGGTTTACTGATGACATTATTCGCACGGGTGGTGTGGGCGGTCAGCCTTTGATGCTTGGTGGTAGAACTTTACAGCCTGCAACTTTAGGTGCAGCATTTGGAAAACCTGTGGTTAATGCTAAGACTTTGCGACGTATGGCTGCGAGTACACGCAAGTCTCGTGTGAATGTTACGTTTAACACTCCTCGTTCTGGCATGGTTGCTGAAGTGTTAGGTACTACTGTGGGTAGAACTATCAGTTTTGTTGTTGCTTCTGATGCGGGTAGAGCACTTTTACGTCCTTTAAATCGTAACCATAATATTGCAACTATGGCTAAGTCTAATAATCCTTTGGTTCAGCATGTCGGTCACGTTTTGAAACGTGGCGACACTCAAGGGTTTAATTTTGCAAATCAGATAGGGGACAGAGGTAGAGGTCTTATAAACCGTTTGACTAATATTGTTGATGCTAATGCTTTAGATCCTGGTGATGTTCGTAGAGCTATGGAGGAAGAATGGTTTTTGCGTGATGGTATAACCGTCAATCCTCATATGCCTGAGTCAATTACAAAAGAAATTTATGATGAGATTATTGACATTTTCCCTGCGTTAAAAAGAGAGTTTGAACGTGTAACGGGTGTGCCTATTAGAACTGATTTGTTCAACGAGTTTTATGTTTCTCGTATCCCTAGTGCTGATGGGCGCAGGATGTTGGAAGCGTTGAATATTAAAACAACTGCTGATGAAGATGAAATATTTAAGTTAGGAGAACGTCAGGGCGCTAAAGAAGCTATTGATCCTAATAGAAAAAGAGCGGCGAAAGCGGCTGTTGATCAGCCGACTAAAAAAGAACGTACTGTGGGTGGTGTTTTCAGAGCGCGTGATTTGAGAGTAGGTTCTCGTGTTGGGGCTAATCCTAAAAACATTTTGGTTGAACCTGGTTCTCCTTTGTTTTTTACTAATCGTGCGGGAAAAACTGAGCTTATAACTCAGTATGCTCCTGCTGTTACTCGTCAGGTTGAAATGTTAGGTGAACGAGTTTTTAACGATAGCCCTAAGATGATTGCTAAATATGGGCAATGGCGACCTATTTGGGAAGAAGACATTTTTGAGATTCTTAAATCTTATACGGGTCAGTTGAATCGTGAAGCTCATTGGGCGGGGATTGAACAATATTTCAAAAAGCAAGGTTTGGCTTTAAGTGGCGATGAACAATACAAGTTGTCTCAATATCGAGAACTCGTAAAGCAACGAGATTCAATTATTAAAGAATTGGATTCTTTAACGGGTGAGGCTCGTGGAAGGTTACATGCTTCTCGACGAGGTGTTGCTGCTGCAGAGCAGATGACTGACCCATTAGCTGATGATGTTGGTGGTGAAGCTGTCACTCGTGCTCGTGCAAGAAAATTGAATGCTGCTGAGAATGATGAGATTCCTGTTGAAGACATGTCTTTAGATGAGGTTGCTGCTGAGGCTTCTTCTTACAGGGCTACTACTGATGGTTTAAGCGATGAGATAATTGCTGTTACTAAAAACATTCAGGATGAAATCGCTAAGAGTGCTGGTGAGCGTGTCAGTGTGAGAAAATCATTGCTTGATTATGTTTCTGAATTGCTCAAGTTGAGTGGTCAGACTATTACTGCACGTCAAGCTATTGCTCATTTGAAACGTGTTTCTAGACGCATGGAACAGTTGGAAGCTGTTGGTGCTGCTGAAAGAGCGACAGGTAAAATGTTTGCTGAAGCTAAACCTTTAGTTAGGGAAACAGTCAAGTTTAAGAATGGGAAGATTTCTCATCATCAATGGGATACTGTTCGTGGGTTGTATAAAGCTGTTAAAAAGAAAAATCAGTGGACTGTTACTGGTGCTGATGGTTTTGAAGTTCGTGCTAAGAATTTGAACGAAGCAGAAAATCTTATTAAAGAAGATTTAGCTCGTGCTCCGTTAGATAGGGCTACTCCTCAAGGTGTGCCTAGGGACAGGTTGGGTGGTTTTACTGCTACGCAACAGAAACGTATGCAGAAAAGGGCTTTGGAAGGTCAGGTTCGGGGTCGTCCTTTGGAAGAAGGAGAAAAGCTGAGATGGCAGTCTAATCAGATTCGCATGGAAACTTTGTTTTCCGAACTGGAAGAATCTTTAACTTTTTTAAATAACTTATTAAAGCGCACACCTCGTTTGTTGGAGGAGCTTGCTGAGAATGATGAAACAGTTAAAGCTCTTAAAGATTTGATAGCTGGGCTTCGAGGAGATTTGATGCCTCCTGACACTCCTGCTTCTATTCGTTCCTATGTCAACGATGTAAATGAGGTTCGTCGTTTAGAGGGCGAATTGAACATAGAGGAACTTATTGGTGGCGAAGGTGTTATCCCTATTCAACATTTGAAGGGGGATTTAAGCGAAGGTTTTTTTCTAGGCCCAGAAGAAGTAGCCAAATTTGATACTGAACTACAAGACCTTATGAGAGTTATTGAAGATGACGCTGTTGCAGGAACGATGGGTAGGTCACCTGAAGAACTTTTATTAAGAGAAGATGTTCTCAATGCTGCGCTTGAGAACTACAGAAATGCACGCGCTCTTTTAGCGAGAGAAGGGCAAATAGAAGCCACTACAGAAGTTCAGACTATTGGTAGGCATGGAAAATTATATGATCCTATTGACCCTGATTATGTGCCTAGAGGTGCATGGTTGAAAGGTGATGAGGCAACTGTTGCTGATGTGCCTTTACCTGCGGGGCCTAAAGGGAAAAGAGGTCGTTTACGTCCAAGCAAGTTAGCTGAGAGTGACAGGGCTGCAAGGGTGTTGAGTGGTCGGTCAAAGATCAATCCGATGGATGCTACAGCTTACGACAATTTGAACATGATTCAGGCTGCAGTGTTGGAAGGTAAAAGGTTGACTAGGGAGTTGGATTTGGTCAACAAAGAGATGGATTCTGCTAAAGATATTGCTGAGAGTCTCGCTGTGAGAATGCCTTATGAGGGTGGGACTTTAACGGGTTACGATTTGTTGTATAAAACTTTTTGGGATGGTGCTCAACAGTTTGGCCCTAACACGTATCTTCCTACTAAAGCTAAGGCGGTTCACAGGGCGTTAGATGAGATTGAAGAAATTGATTTAGCTGCTGGTGCGGTGGAGTCTGCTAGACGTGAAGCTGATATAGCTCAGTTGGGGCGTTTTGATAAAAACTTTGATCCTATGACTAATATTTTTAAACCTCAAACTGCTGTGGGTGAGGAACTGCGAATCATCATGGCTGACCTTGTGCGCCTTTCCAGTCCTGGTGACATGAACAAATTTTTAGAGTATTACCGTAAGTTAACTAATTTTTATAAAGCTGCTGTTATTTCAAAGTTTGGTTTTTTTGAACGTAACTTTATGGGCGGCGTGTTTAACAACTATTTAGCTGATGTTGAATTTGGTAATACAACTAAGTTCTTCAATATGCGTCGGGCTGCTATGGAAGCAGGTTGGGATGATGCTGTAGAAGAATGGAACAGAACAGCAGTTTTGCGCGGTGTTAACCCTGAACGGCAAAAAGGGTTTAGCAAAATCAAATCTGGTGATTTGGCTGCACGTCCTAACGAGTTAAAAGAAGACGCTATTATACGTGGTTCTAGAAAACTAGCAGATCAAGGCGTTAATGGTAAAACGTGGTCTAGGTATGATATGGAATTGTTTTATGACACTTATCATTCTGGTGTGATCGGGTCAGGTCAAGCGGGTGCTGAGGTGGCTCGTGGTGCCCGTGTGGGAGGTGTAGGTTTTCAACGCAAGTATGGTGGCAAAGCTTACATGAATCCTTTCCGTTCAGATTTTGTTTGGTACGACTGGGTGCGTAACAGGAACATGGAAGTTGAGGAACTGTTACGTGGGTCTTTAGCATACGATTCTTTAGTTAAAGGAATGTCTATAGAAGATGCTGCTGCAAGAGTGATCAGATATCATTTCAATTATTCTGGTCAAGCTCAAACAAGTTTTGAAGCAGGTGTGCGCCGTCATGTTATTCCTTTCTACGTGTGGACTCGCAACAATGTGCCTTTGATGGTAGAGGAAATGGCTAAGAACCCTAGAAAGTTTATGAACTATTTCCGTTTTAAACAAAACTTGGAGTTAGATTTCCACCCTGAGCGCAACACCCCTGAGTGGATACCTCAACAGATGGGTCTTGGTTTACCTATTAAAGTTAAAGGCGCTCAAACTTATGCAATGGTTGATTTGCCTTTCAATGATCTTTTAGATGTGACCAATGCTTTACTGCCAGAAAGTTTAGGGGGCACAGCAGAAGCAGGAGAAGCATTGTGGAAAGCCCCTATGTCATGGGTCGGTTCTCAAGCTAATCCTATAGCTCGTACACCTGTAGAACTGTTTTTCGGTAAACAATTCTTTGCTGATTTGCCTATTAAATCTGATTATATTCCTATGCCTATGCCTTTGAACACTCCTGGTATCAGAGAGGCTTTAGCTGCTACTCCTTTTGCTGAAAAAAATTCTAAGGGAGAGTACAAAATGCAATCACGGTATGTGTACTTAGCTCAGAACGCATTCCCTATTATTGGACAGTTGAGAAGACAATTTCCTAAAGAGAAAAAATACAAGGACAGGCTTGTGTCTTCTTGGACTTCTTGGATGCTTCCTGTGTCTCTCAGGATGATGACTGCCAGAGAATTGAATGTTGGCAAGATTGGACGTGAACGTGAAGAAAGAGAACTGCGTCAGTTGAAAAAATCTTTAGAAAGACAGGAGTAGAATCCTGGCACCGTGCCAGGACTCAGGAGGATGGTTATGCATTATGTGACTAGAGAAGGGTGGATGGCTCGTCCTCCACGTAAACCTTGGACTCGGATCAAACCAAAACGCATTGAGGGTATTGTTATTCATCATAGCGGTGTAAAAGACGGCCCTACGGGGGCTGCTGCTGTGAGTGCTTTTGAGAAGCACCACATGGACACTAGGAATTGGTCTTCTATCGCTTATAATTGGCTTGTTGATGTTGATGGAACGATTTACGAAGGGCGAGAAAATGGTGCTGTTGGGGGTGCGACTAAAGATTGGAATTTTAGAACCGAAGCGGTTTGTTATATCGGCGATGGTTTTTTACCTTTAACCGCTGAGGCGGTTCAAGGTATCAGGACTGTTATTGATTATTTGCAAAACAAATATGACAATAGGCTTTGGGTGAAAGCTCATCGTGATTTTGCTTCTACTACTTGTTGTGGTGATTGGTTGTATGAGTGGGTTGTGTCTGGTGCTCAGGAGATTGCGCCTGCTGGTGGTGTGACTAAGGCTGATACGGAGCCTGTGGATTGGAATGCTTTGGCAGATTATGTTAAAGGATTGGGTAAAAATCTTGAGTCGAAGCCACTCAAGATTGGTTCTCGTGGGAAATTAGTATCCCATTTGCAAACAGCACTTGTGGATAAAGGGTTTGAATTGGGTGCCATAGATGGTATTTATGGGCATCGTACAGCAAAAGCTGTGAAAGCTTTTCAAAAAAACAGAGGCTATTTGAAGGCTTCTGGCAAGGTAAATAGAAAAACATGGGACAGTTTGTTCTTTAGTTAGGAGGTCATTTCGATGCCCAAAGGTAAAGGTTACGGTACATTTCAAGAGACTTTCGGTTCTCAGGATGAGCAACCGTACAACAGTACATCTTCATTTAACATGTGGGATATGTCGCAGAAAGCTAAGAAAGCTGCAGCCTATCTTCGTAATACTAATTTAGGAAACGCCGCTCACGGTGGTCGCCCTTTCGGAAAGTAGGTCATAATGGATCTTATAAATAAGACACCTCAGCAAGTAAGCACTGATAAAGTGTTGGTAACAAGTGTTACTCGACCTACCAGTAATCTTGGCACGTTATCTGGCGACGCTATGCTCCGTATGAGCAATGGAATGCGCGCCAAATTTGACGAAAACGACTAAGTGCCAGGTAAAAAAAGGCCTCGTCGTCCGAGGTACTAATCCAATGAAGGAAAAAAATTGAAAATTTCTTGGTCAGATAAATTAGAAAGAGCGGGTGCCACATTCGTGCAATCGTTCTTATCAGTATTTATAATAGGAGATATGTCTACAGCAAAAACTGCGTTCATAGGTGCAGGTGCTTCTGTGTTAGCTATGGCAAAAGCTTGGGCTAAGGAAGTGTTGGATAAGCGCGCAGCATAATGCAAGAAGGCGTGGAAGAACAATGGGAACTGTTCTTAGATGAACACGCTGATGATATTAACACTTCGATTCTTGAATCTTTTGAACAACAAGCAGGCTTATTAGATGTCCTTGACGGCACTCATGCTGCTTGGAGTGAAGAACATTTAGGTATTCTAATTGTTTTAACAGAAGATGAAGCAGAAATTTTAGCTAGTGAATCCACTCGTATAGAGGAAGGGATTGCTAATCATTCTGCTTTCAAAGATTATTTAGCTCGACTCGTAGAAGAAATAGTTCAACGAGCGGTAGCTAATCGTTATTGCTCAGACGAGGATTGATAACTTCCCTTTCGGGAAGTTCCCAACCTATAGCAACTGCTAAAAGGTTGCGTGCTTGGTCGCGTCTACGTGCAACAGTTGATTTAGAAAGACCCGTGTAAGTGGCTACTTGTCTGAGAGACATTCCTTGCCCGTGTATCATTTCTAAAACTTCGGCACATTCTTCAGGCATTGAAGATAAAGCATTTTTAACAAGCTGATCGTTTGTTCCTTCACGTTGCTCTAAATCACGTCTGTTAGGTGCAATAGGTGCATTAGGTCGAGCTATCATGAGCGCTTCCATTTCTGTTTCTGGAAGCCCTGTTTGCCATATGTCAGCGTCGGGGCGACGAATACCTTGCGGGTTCTCTAACCGCCAATTAGACGGTTCTACTAGAATATTTTTTGAACCCATTCAACTACCTAACGTCGCCCATACCTCCTCCGCTTCCATAGCATAATATCTGTTTCCGTCTGGAAACGCTCGTATTTCAGATTTTTGGATTAGAGGTTTTAGTTTTTTGATAGGAAACATTATTTGTCGGTCTTTGTGAGCGTCGTAAAGGAACAACTGCACAGTCATTGTGTTTCTATCCCACCATTGTAAAGATTCCCATTTGTCTAACTTCATGTGCACTATTTGTTTTCTTCCAAAACCTTGACATTCGACAAGGTAATTGGAAGTTAAGTAATCAGGGGTGTGTCTTATACGTGGCGCGAGTTTCCAAATCGCTAAAGGTGGTCTGTCTAACCCATACCGCATAAAATTACAATCAGACCATTCTTCAAATTTGCCTTCTGCTAAGTCTCCTAAGCTTTCAAATCTTTTACTAAAATCTTGTCCCGCAAAATCGTTCATTTTTTTATCGCTTCTACGTGATAAACCAAACGGTCATCAGGATAGGCAACACCATTCAAACCATCTAAGGTTGCTTTGATTGCATTGTCTATATCAAAAGTCAGCGACGTTTTAGCCCCTTCATCTAATTCTTTTATTCTTACTGTTTGCTTTTCCTTTGTGTACGTTATTTTCACTGAGATTGGTTTCTCAAAGAAAGGGCCATCATATGCTTCAGCTATTTTTTCTTCATATTCCAAAGTATCTTTTGGTGTGTACACACGTCCTCTTTTTGTCATGCGAGGACGCTTTTTTGGTTTAGGTCTTCCTTCTACTTTGAAGGAATAAGGTTTTGTCATGCGATTCCACTCCTTGTTCCATGATATGCCTTGAGTGCTAGTTGTCTAAGTTGATGTTCTTGATCTCCTCTCCCTGTAAATTTGTGTGTGTATAAGTTGTCTAAATCTATCAACCATTGCAGTGTAGTCTCTAATGGGTGCCCGTCGTGAGCAGCTATGCCAGCAAAGTGAAAAAGCCATCCGTGTCTGCCTTTCCCTCTGCCTTGATCTTCTCTGAAAGCTGACGCTGGTGGGCCTTGTTCATACAAGTTTTTAAGGTGACCCCACATGCGCCCATCTGTTCGTGTTTGTCTAACGAAATCTGGTCGAGTTACTTCTGGTTCTTTTTTGAGCATGGCTGCTGCTTTTATGTCAGCTATTTTTGCTCTTTGTGCGTTAGCTGAGTGAAGAAAATCTTCTAGCGGCATTGGCTGTTCGTCTTCGTCAAGGATGACTTGACGGTCTTGTCTTTTACGTCCTCCAAAATACGGAAGTCTAACGAAGTTACCTGCTGGGCCTTGTAACCATTCACTTTTGGGGAAGGGTGAGTCTGTTGGCACTTCTGCTAGTTGTTCTGCGGCTTGTAAACATTTACGCATGTCTGAAGCTAGGCACCATGTTTCAGCGAACACCCATACGTGTGCTCCTCCTGAGCGTGTGCGTTCTATCCATGATGGGATGCTTTGTACTTTCAGGATGGTTTGTAAGCTGAGTGCATAGTCGTACACTTCATCTTCGCTTCCTTGACCTTCGTGGTCTTCTCCTGATGCGTCTATGTCTATGCACCCCCATGCACAAACCCACAGTTCTTTACGCATGTCAGGGTAGGTGCGTATTGTTCGCCCTTCTTTTTCTTCTTCTTCCCATCCTCGTGTGCCTACATGTTTGTTTGTCGGGTCGTAAACGAGGGGATATATGCCTAATGGTTCTTCCCCTTCTAGGTGTCTTCTGAAGTGCGCTAGGGTGAGATCTTCCCATACTGCGTATGGGCGATCTCCTGATTGTCCCCATGCGTGTGGGAAGCCGTGAAAGTTCATGTGGAACCATGAGGTGAGGTCACTCATTGTCCATCTCCAGTTGTGTCCACATTTCTTGCCAAGGATCCATTAAAGCTCCTGATTCTTTAATTTCCATTTGTATGGAAACTTTAGTACCATCGAACCTTTTGTTTTTAACTAGGGCTATGCCGAAGACTTTTTCTAGTTCAGCTTTTTCTTCTGGGTCTAGGTTGTCTTCTTCATGTGGTCGCCACACAGTAATCATAAAGTGCGCTAAGTCTTCTCCTCCGTATCTTCCAGATTCGATACCTAATGCGGCTCCTCTGTTCCCTGATCCTCTGGATGCTTGGTGTATGACTATTGTGGCGGCTTCGTTTTTCATCCCTATTTGTTTCAACGCAGCTATTTTGGACGGGTCATCTCCAAGGTCGATGCCATCTAATTGTGATGCGAAGTCCCACACGAACACGTCTGCTTTGCGTCCGTATTCTTCTTCAACCCAAGTGCTCAACATGTGGTCTATTGCTGTAACAGTATCCACTTCTATGTTTTCTGTTCGGCGTAAAGATTGCTGATATTTGGATATGGATGCACGATCCACGATCCTGATGTTTCTGAGAGCGGTTTCAGATTGGTGTCTGATTGCTTTCAGTATCTTCTCATCTCCTTTACGAGCCAAGTCGTACACTTCTCTAGGGTTCATGTCTAATCTGATGCTTAAGATTTTTGAAAGAACCATGAGGTCTGGTTCGTCTGGTGACATCCACATGACGAGACTGTTCGGGTTTTTTGCTACTGCGTTTACAACTAGAACAGTTTTGCCTGTGTGTGCTTTACCAGCTATGACCAGCATTTCTCGTGGTTTTATTCCTCCGTCTAATGCTTCATCTATTTGGTGTATTCCTAAAGACCATCTGGATGACATGTCTCCAGCATCCAAGATGAGTCGTTCTGCTATTTCTAGGCAGGAAGGCAGGTCGGGTGAACTGGCACGGGGCGACTCCAGCGGGGAGTTTGTGGAATCGACCCGTGCGCGTTCTACGCGAGCCTGAGCTTCTTCTGCGCTCAGTCCCGCTCCCACTTAATTTCTTACATAAGCAGGTGGTCTGACAAAAGAATCAGGTAACTTGTCGAAATCAATAGCATGTTCTGCTACTGACATAAGCTCTTGATTTTTCAGCCAAGTTGCTGGTTTTACTTTCGCATGAGGATAAGTTTTGGAATTGATGGGTTTACCATTCAAGTTCCCTTCTTGCTTAACCTTTTGGTTGCAGTAGAAATCCGAGTCTTGTGACCCGAACACTATCCCATTCATGCTTTCAGCAATAATTGCGTTAGCAACTATTGGTGCATTTTCCGCACGCACCCATTGCCCCTTACCCCCTGAGCGAGCCGCAGGAGCCGCCTGTGGCGCTGCTGCTGGTGCTACTGGGGCAGGTGTTACCTGCGTGTCAGGAAAAGCCGTTACGACGCTCTGAGCGCCTGCTGTGGCTAATGTATTACTAAACACAATCTGGTGCAAATCTGCCCAGTTTGCGCGCACATCCTCATAAGAGAATATGTTGGCGTTCACTAACGCCGCCATTACCGTTGCCGTCGCAGAATTACTGTTCTGCGACACAATAATGTTTTCTTTATCCATTTGCATCCTCCGATGCTTGTTGATGTTTACCTTTGCAAATCTGCCAGCAAGGTGCCCATTTCTCCGAGCACCACCAGCCAGCATCATTCAGCGACCAACTCTCTAAGTCAGTCGCTTCTACGAGGCGGCAAGCCGCTTCGATCTTTCGACGCAGGAACAAAAAGTCCTTAGCGTCACGTTCTATAGTCATCGAGGAAACACCACCTGTGTTTCCGTGCATAACAAAATATGTCATAGAAGGATAATCCATAGCCCAACAGTATGTTGTGGCTTGAACATCCCACCGTTCATACTCCCCTTTTTTGCGAGTGTAATCCTGTTTAGGAAACTTCCAATCCACTAAACCGAAACCGCTATCTATGAGGTCTACTTGTCCCCTCATAATCACTTTACGTTCGCTGTCTTCCCACCAGACTTTCTCAAAGGAAACTTCCATTTGCTCGGCTTGTAATTGAGGACAAACTTGCTCCCACCAGCCATCAAGTTTATTCATACCAACGGTGCTCATCTTTTCAACACTGCCATAGCTGTGCCAAGTGTCAATGGTGGGTACAACATCTTCTAAACCCTGATTGAAAGCTTCCATGAGTACTGAGTGAACATAGTCAGGGTCGTCCTCGTAAGAGGTTCCGATCTCTAAGGTTTTCTCGACTGCGTAGTGGCACGCTGTTCCAAGTGCGGCACCATCGCCTTGTTTGTCTTTTACGACTCCAGACCAGAGTAGTCGAGCTTGCTCTGGGCACATCTCAAATTTTTTGAGATCAGATTGATGCCAAATGTGGATCCATTTAGTTCCATCAAAATAATGTTTATCATTCATATTTTTCTCCCCGCTGACTGGAAGGCTTGCCTCCACCCCCTAAAGGGTGGAGGGCTTGCCTGCCTGCCAGCTTGTAGTTTATCACACGCTGTCAAGCATGTGTGGATGGTCATTTACGAGGGCACAGGATGGGAGGCCGAAAGGAGTTAACTTCCTCCCACCCTGCACCGATCTATCCTGGCACGGTGCCAGGATTACTTCAACCATTCGCCTTCATCTTGCTCCCTGTCGGGCGCTCTGTTAACGATTGGTTTTACTTCTTTAACAGGCGACGAATAACATACACCTACTGCCCAAAACCCGACTTCTTTTTCGTCTTGTAAATAGACTTTAGTTAGATTACATTCAAAGCTACCTCCATGAATTTGGAGCAGTCTTTGGGCGTAAACATCTTTAGCCCTTCGTATCCTAGATGCAGCGATTGATGCTTGTTGTTTATCTCCGAAAGCAAATTCTTCGTTACACCAGAACTCTGAAGGGGCGTTTATCGCCCATTCCATAGTCGCTTGTTTAGCTCTACTTCGACGTGTCTGTGCACCTCCTCCACGTCGCGGTGGCTCTTGGTTTGGGGATAGAAACATTTGTGAATCAAAGCTACTCATTCTTTATCCTTGTCTGGGAAGGGTAGAATAATTCCTCCTTCGGAGGGTTCTTCTCCTTCTCCTGTGAACACATCAGAGACTTCATCTCCGAAGGTATCTTTCATCACTTGGGCTTGGTCGCTTAACCATTCTCCTAATCGGTTGTAAACGTCATGGATCAAGTCGAGCATCCCTGCCCAAGCATGTGGAATGACTACACGAAAAAAGAGTTCCTCTCTGTCTTCGTCAGATAATTCATTCTCACTCATAGTATTTCTCCTATCTTAGTTTGTTAATTGATTTACTTACTGGTTTTATTTCTTATTTCTTCTAACTCCCTTCTAGTATACGTGTCGTGAGCAGTCTCCATGTTGTAATACTCTTTAAGACTACGCTTGACTAACTGCCGTTTCTTCCTCGCTTTATCCAGTTCATAACGTCTATGCGCCCACCTGCATTTATCACAACGACATACGTGATTACGATATGCACTAAGTCCGTGTTTAATCATTATTCCTCCCAACAATTTCTACTCGGATACCAATGAGACTTCCCGCCATGTAAGTTATACAGGATCCACGCAGCTACCCCCACATTGGCACGGGGTTCTGCGGGATACCATCCAGAGAAACCTGCCTTGTATGAGCGGTCTTCCCAGAACTTAGGTAGGTGCTGGAACCATCCTGTTGCACCACTTGTTCTATGCACCTTGTCGGAAGATATATCTTCAGGTTGTGCACTGCTTTCACAGAAAGCTACGCGCAATGCCCACCTGATGTCCTCCGCTCTGAAATACTCCTCCACCAGTTCTTCCAAAGTAGGTGGATAATAATGGTTATTATGACAGTTCCTGTCAACAGGGCATTCCCCCATAGGTTTGGATCTCACCCACTTAGCGTAATCTGTCTCCTCATAAGGAATAGTTGTGGATGTCGGCACCATAATCACCTCAGTTTGTATAGATTGCCAACCTGACTCCAAAGACTGAGCAGGTAAACATCCCACCACTATCCCCAATGTGAGAGTTGCTAATAGTTTCATTCCATCTCCCAATCAGATTCAAGATGCAGTATCTCTGCATCTGTTTCTATCCAAACACGAGCACCACACCTGTCAGGTTCTTGTGAATGAATAATCTCACAAGGGCCATCTATGCGTAAACGTGTCCAATGAGTAGAACCTTTATATGTACGATCAATGATCGCAGGTTCTCCTTTCTTTATCTTTTGTTGATGCACATGTATAACGTGTTTCATTGTTTCCTTTCTACAGTAACGATGGTGTCGTTATGCCAACCACCGTGCGGCACAAGAAGAACTTCAATAATCTCAAACCCGTTGCTTTTACCCATACCACCAGAGTTCCAACCGCAAGAAATAACAAGACCATCCTTGCGAACAATAGATCCTATTACCTTCTTCAAGTCACCCCAAAAAGAAGCCTGAGTGTCCTTCATAGTCACAGTTCTGCCAACATTCTGATAACACTCAGAAACTTGACGTGGACTGTACGGCGGGTCAAATAAAACACCATCCACACAATAAGGTTTGAACACATCCAAAAACATCAAAGCATCCACATGAGTATCAGCTTCAAAATCAGGGTTCAAATCATTAGTCATAAACATGTGCTCTTTGAAAGGACTGTTCCTGACAAAAGGATCAACCCACCTGTAATCCTTTGAGTTCTCATCAATGTATTTTTGAATCAACTCTCGTATAGGTTTGATCGTAAATGTTTCCGAGTTGGGCATCGCCCACACTCTGCTAATCTTCATCGTCGCCTCCATAAACTGCATAGTCGTTGCTGAAATCCCAATCACATTCATCCACCCCTTCACACATTTCATAAGCTTTTTGAACAGCGTCATCCTGATCCTTAGCTTTAATGTCTCTTTTGAATGAGTACGTGTTTATTATTTCAACCTCAAATGTCTTCATCATTTCCTCCTACTACATAGTCGGGATAATCAGGGTCTTCAGGCCAATCATTTTCACAAAAATAAACATGCCCACGAGTGGATGCTTTAACCAATTCCCTTTTTTGTGCATCCAAATCAGGAAACGCATGTTCAAGCTTGACGCTACGATTGTTGAAAGATTTCCAAGCTTCCAAGTCAACGTCTATATGCTCAGTTTTCTCGCATATTAGGCACATTGACTTCAGCTTTATTCTTGGTTCCATTATCACTCCTTATCCCATTTATATCTTTTAGTCGGTTTACACACATCTTGACAGATGCAAAAGAACTCACCCTTATGACAGCTACATTCCGCTTTATACTGTCTGCAAGCGCAGTACTTTGTTAACAAAGGGTTCATAAAATCACCCATAATTAGTTCCACCCTTTCGTAGTTACTTCTGCAACTCGGTAATCAAGAACAGACAACTCGCCTTCTTCCGACTCAGTAATATCTTCTATACGACCGAGAATCGTATCTAAAGCATTGTCATATTCACTTGAGACAAGCAACTCGATCTTAGTTAATTTCATTATTCTTTCTTCTCCTTTAATCTAAAATCCTGGCACCGTGCCAGGAAAAAGGGGGCAATCAGGCGCAAACCTGACTGCCCCCCATGCAACAGTCGAGAGGGGAGACTGTTGTCCTAGTCCTCTTGCAAAATAGCAAGAGCCTTATCTGCATAAGGAGTCTTACCTTCAATAGCCATAGCTAAAGAACGGCTGGCATTACGCCCCTGACCCCTTACACGAGTATTTATACGATGCTGTTCAGCACCCTGCACAGCGTTATACGCCAACCAACGGTTACCTGAACCCCAACCTTCAGTCTCTGAACGCCAAGTGGCATACATGTTAGAACGCTCGGTGGTTAACCTGTCTATTCTACGCCTAGCATCGTCAGCCCAATCAATAGGCACAATAGTCTGCACCAACTGTTCAAACTCGTGGTCTGTGTAAGACTGATCTTTCATGACCTTAGCCATATTTTTGAAAGTCTCAGCCCTTTCCATGTAACCCTTCATTATTTGGGATCGCACTTGAAGCATGTCATTATGGTTCGTGGTGTGTTTCACCGCCATAATAGGCTTTTTGTTTATAAGCTGATTTTGACAGAACAAACGGTTCATAACATCATAAACCGCAGTTCTCCACCTGCCATCCAAAGAAGAAGTCCAATACAACATAGGTTTAATTTCCTCCCCTTGACCTAAATCAATGGGTTCACCCAAGTTTTGACAAATGACAATTCTCTGCCCTTCACCAAACATAGTAATGGATTCCGTACTGTGAGGGAACAGTCTTTCAACTGTTTCAAACACAGGATGGTAAGCATCAGTCTTACCGTAACGATTAGAGTGATGACCCAACTCTTGACGAGTGTCCCTGCGGACAACATGAAAAGAGCGAGCCACGCCCCTATTAGTACCACCCTGAATGCGAGGAACATGGTATCCCCCACGCTCAGGGTCAAAATAACCAGACTCCAAGTAATCTACATGGAAGTCTGCACCAACTGCCTTAGCGACATGAAAAACCGATTTGGTTTCATCCTGTCCCTTATCAAGCAGATGATGACCTGAATGAAGCTCAGGTTGCTCTATCTGATATGACATATTTATCCTTTCTGTGCAAAACGCACATTGTTTATGCCACGAGGACACATGTTGCAAGCAACACACGCCCCCTTTCCTTTGAGAGCAGGCAGTTTCTTACCTGCTTGCTCTGCATCGGTCTTTCGAGACTCCCATTCGTCAAGGTCGGAGTCCCATACGATCATGTCTATTTTTCCAGTCAACTCTGGGCACCTTGCGCCTTTACGCTGGTCAGGGAACTGTTCAGCTACAGCAAGAGTTTCCTCCCAAGTATCCCCACAGAACGCCATGCGTATCATGTCCTGCTTATCCAACTGCTTCACCGCTTTAGCTGATGCAATGTTGTGCTTATCAACAGACAAATACACAACAAAGTTGTCTGCCCAACTCATCTCATTCAACAGCGCTTTGCTCACAAAAGGATGCGCCCGTGTGTACAAAAAGACGCTCATGTCGGGACACATTTTCGCCGCCACATTCCACGCCTCCAACTCATCCACCGTGCCTAAATCCCCATCCCAATGAACACGAAATATTCTCTCCTCAATAGGCACATTATGTTTTTCCATTTGAATATACGCATTCATTATCAGATTATCAAACAGACGTACCAACTCATATCCAACTGATTGCTCCACTAAATTAGTGTTATGAGTCAACAAATTGACTACAGAAGGATAATTCTCCGCATCCTTCGCATAACACCCCTCGCAGAAAGGAGTTGTAAATCGACAATGCGATGACAAAGTGCCATGCGAGTTGTGAACCAACGGTTCACCAGCATTAACACTCCCCTTCTTTTTACGTATGACAGGTGACAGTTTCCTGTTACCACTAGGTTGCAGTCGATCAGCTTTATAAATTTTCTTACCGACATGCACCACCTGCTCTGTCTTGCTCATGTCTCCCCTTTCTTAGAACATTGCCATTGTGCAGGCATGGCATTTCCATCCCCGCACAGCGCTCTCCCTAGCCTCTTGCTCGGCTTCAGGAGAAACCCAACCAACCTCGATGCCAAAAAGTTTGCCATCCCAAGGTTCCATAAACCCATCCTCACCACAATCCCGACAATAGACAGGTATAAGTTCTGTTTCAGTAGGCATCAGCCCTCCATTCCTCGAACTCCACCTGAAGTAGTTGCTCGAAATCTTCGACTGCCTCTATGACATCTGCCC
>Ga0080013_1001660_pt1 | contig 28607 bp, 63 predicted proteins | sample ETNvirenome_6_85_FD_69236 | JGI IMG/M metagenome (GOLD analysis project Ga0080013, IMG submission 69236) | Marine viral communities from the Pacific Ocean - ETNP_6_85 (SPADES assembly) (version 2) | ecosystem: Environmental > Aquatic > Marine > Oceanic | place: Pacific Ocean | collected 2013-06-19 | reverse complement strand
CACGGCACGGGTCTGCGTTTCGGCAGGGTCGAAGAAGAAAAGATCGAGGGTGGCTGGAAGTTTTATTCAGTCAACTGGGTTGACGACGACGTATACGAGGAAGGCACAAAGTGGCTTGAAAAGATGCGCCCAGGCCAAGACTTCACGAAGAAGTGGCACCGCGTTGACGAAGTAAATGTGTTTCAACCTGATAAAACGATTGAAACCTTGAGAAAATTATAAACTATTTATAGCACGGGAGAGATTACTATGAAAAAGTTGTTAGAAGGCTGGAGGAAGTACACCGACGATGCCAACCTCCTTCAAGAAGCATCGTATAACCGATTCAAGCGGATGGTTGACGAGGAACGACGACCTTTTCTGGTCATTTCTGCGTATCGCAAGGGAGGGAACAACCAAACAGCGAACAAAAGTCTGAAAAGCGACATTAAAACGGCAGGATACCCATTCACGCAAGTTGTTGGCTCAGGCCAGGAAGAAGAAACCGACCCAGTGACCGGCAAGGAAGTGGTGAAAGACGTTTTAGAAGTTACACAAATCGTCACCACGCACCAACGCGGCGACGTGGAACGCGAGATGTCAGGTGTTGAGGAAGAAGAGACGCGCTTATTCGAGTTAGGAAAGCGCCTTTCCTCCGCTTACGAACAATACGCTTTTGTTTTCGGGAGGCCGGTTAGCATCGTCAGCACGGGAGGCCGCAGCGAAGATAGTTATTTCATCGCGGCTTACAACCACGATTCGCGCGCCGCCGACGAAGAGGGTAGGCTCAAAGAAGACTGGGCTGGTCCGTGGAAAACAATAAGAGAAGCAACGGAAGATGATATCTTCTGGACAAAGATTGCCGGAACAAAGGGTGTTTTTGTCGAAAACAAAATAGAAAAATTGAAAAACACAAGGATCAAGCATCGTCTTCACGGAGTGTGGAGAGACAAAATGATTCGAAAGTGGAAAAGTTTACTGTAAGGAGTAATAAAACATGAGAGTAAATACCTTTTTGAAGGACGAGAATGGAGCGACAGCGATCGAGTATGCGCTGATCGCCGCCCTCATCGCAGTCGTCATCATCGGCTCGGTATCCCTGCTTGGAACACAGGTTTCGAGCACTTTTGATATGATCGCAGGTGCCCTGCCCTTTGCCGACGGCGCTGGCGGAGGCGTCGGTGCGTCTGGTGGTGGAGGCGGCTTTGGCTCCGGTGGAGCTGACGGTTCTGGAGGTGCGGGCGGCTTTTTCTAGCCTTGACATTTCCTTGACAATTTAGTGCTGGACTTCTCGTGCGCCAGGGTGTATAATGTATATAGAAATCGGGCATCGTCCCACACAACACGAGGCATCTATGCACATTGGCACATTCGTTCAGAAGAAGGGTTCAAAGGGAACTCTCGGCATCATCACCGACCGACCGCCCATTCGGGGTTGCTGGGAGGTCAGGTGGACGAAAGGGAAGAACCAGGGTTCAACCCTGATTTCCCAGGAGGCCGAGCTTGTCGCCGCGAAGGTGAAGGCATGATTATTGAGAACCCAGATGGAGACTTCACTTTCCAGCCACTAGTTAGAAATAGAGGGAGAATCTATGCAACCATGGATCATCGAGAAGGTTCGACGAGAAAGGCAGGAGGAAAGGAGGGTTCAACTTCCCTTGACCGCGCCCGAACCGTCGCGCCGCCCCGAACGCACTTCCCTCCCACCGGAAAGGGGAGTGGCAAACATCGATTTTGAGATTAAGACTTGAATAAGTCAGGTGCGAGCCCTAATATAACCAATTAATTGTTTTGGGCGTTCAAAGTCAGTAACGAACGCCATGCTACGAAAGAGAGTTTTCCAATGGCTAAAGCGGAAGCAGTTAAAGACTGGCTGGGGTGGTGGTCCCGCGCCAAGGACATGCGGAATCCGTAGCTCGCACCTGACCTATTCTCTCTTGACACTTCATTGACAAAAAACCTGTTGACTCAGACCCAGAAATTTAGTATAATGTATGTGTAGGGAGGGGAAATGTCCTTTATCAAATTAGACGAAGAGTTCGAGGGCTCGCGGTTCTTTACCGTGAGCGAGAAAGACCTTTGGAGCGGTGGAATCGGCGGATCCGTCGAGCTGGACACAGGCCGCTATGCCACAGAGGTCCACCTCTTCAAAGACGAGGAAGAAGCCGGCAAATACGCCCGCGACTACTGGAAGGACTTCATCGAGGACGACCACGAGTCAGCCGTCGAGATGCTAGGCGCGAGCACTCTTATCGCTTGGGCGCTCGGAAAGCCCGCTGGACCCGGCACTTGCAAGGTCCACTCGTTAGAAGAGTGGTTGGACCTGTATCTTGACAGTCCCGGCGAACATTTCGAGCTTGGTCCGTATGAGATCGAGGCCATCGGTGAAAACCTCGTTGAAAAGTTGGGTTTCCGACCTACCGTCGCGTACAGCATGGGATAATGATGGAAGTGCGCACACAAGAAGAGATCGAGTGGTATATGGAGCGTTATACCACGCTTATCCAAGAGTGTCAGGACAACGACTGCGCCGACAGAGCCCACGCGCCCTACCGCGACGTGCGCGTCGAAAAGGGGCGTAAATACTGGAAGATCCTGATTGACGAGATCGACCGCGACGATCACCGCTTTACGAGTACGCGCGTCTTCGGCTTTGTACGCCGACAAGACGGCGCTATCCTTCGTGCCGCGAACATGAAGGCACCGGAGACACGCACGAAAAACCCCGTTCGAGGCTATGTCTGGGACGAGGACGCCGGCAACACCTTCACTTGGACAGGTGTAAGCTACGATATGGGGACTTGACATTCCCTTTACAATTTAGGGCTGGACATCCGGCCCGATTTAGTGTATAATGTATATGTAAGGTCGAGGAGGACCACATGGCAGCAAATCTCAATCGCGTAATGACCTGGAAGCAGGCTTGCGCAGACTTCAAAAATCACGTTCTGCCCTATACTATTAAGGCATACGAGCAGGACGGCCAGCCCGACTGGCCAGCCCGCCGAGAGGCGTGGAACAACTGGACCGATTCTCTCTGTAAGGACGGTCAAATCAGCGATTGGCAGTATAACAACTGGTCGCAATCACCCCTGTGTGGAGACTGATAATGGGCGTTAGAAGTGACGTTGGTATCGCGATGAAGGAATGTGTGGTCAACCACCTTTCCCCAGAAGCAAGGAAGTTCCTTGAGGAATACCATTTTGAGGAGCGCCGCACAATTGTTGCTGATGACCTTGCCAATCACGGCCGTCTGACCAAAGACGACCTTGGAACCTTGTTTGTCACCACTGATGTGAAGTGGTATCTCCATAGTTATGACGATATTCGGGCTTTCTACGCGCATTTGAACGAATGCCACGACGAAGAGGACTATCTGATTGTCGCGGCGTGTTCCGAATATCCAGAGGACGACGAGGGAAATGACGGAGAATGGCACGACAACCCCTTCAACCTTCACAGGCGTGTGAGCGTGGAGCTGTCATGGGATTAGTAGATTGTATCGACCCTATCGAGCGCTACCCGGATGTGGAGTTTCCCATTGAGGTTTTGCAGAATCCCACGATTAGCACCATGCCAAGCGGGAAAACGTGGGCCATCTCTGGAAGCACCTGGATCCAGGTTCCGACCGGATCTACCAGGGAAGACCTGCCTAAATGGATGAAGTGGACCCCTCCGGCCCTCTCTTACGAGGAGGCCAAGGTCGAGGGTTCCAAAGGAAATACCTACACAGTTCGCAAGAACACGAAGACGGGGGAGATCACCTGTACCTGCCCCGGCTTCAAGTACCGAGGCAAATGTAAGCATAGGAACAAGGCTTTCCCGTCTTGACATTCCCTTGACAGGAAACCTCTGGACTTCTGCTCCAGACTCCTGTATAATGTATATGTAAGGTCGAGGGCCTCACTCAATCACGCGCAAGAGAGTAAAAAAATGAATACAACTAATAGACTACTGCGAGAGAATGAGGAAGAGATGGACTATGAAAACATAAAGTCCAAGATTACCAGCGTTTTATCGGATTTAACTCCGGAGCAACAGTATCGTTTGCTTTATAAAGAAATGTGTGATGTTTGCAAAGAACAGGAATGGGGCGACCCATTTAGTTATGCACGTTCAAAAGAGATTTACGCGGCGATCGAGCTAGGCCATCGTGTAGCACCGGACTTTTCTGGGGCAGACGCCCTCGGTCCTGATGGTGAGGGGTATGAATATAAATCTACCATCGCAAAGCGATGCAAAGGAAGTTATACTGGTATATCAGTTCAGCCCACTTGGGAAGAACAAGAGGAATATCTAAAAAAAGAAAAGATTGGCAAATACTCAAAGCACTATTATAATCGCTTTGAAGACGGCAAACTAGTAGAATCTTGGGAAATGGACGCAGAAGATGTTTTAGATATTTTGCTGCCCAAGATGAAGCGCGCATATCCAAACGCGCTTATTGGGCGGAACGGAAAGCCAAAGGCAGATCCTCGTCTAGGTGCCAATGTTAGTTGGACCGAGATCAAGAAATATGGAAAAAGAGTAATCTAAGGAGATTACAAAATGAATAACGAAGACAAGTACAAATTGATTAGGGCAGCTTGAACAATCTAATCTTCAAACACCAAGAGGGCCTGGAGTTCCTTCAAGACATTCCGGACGATTCGGTAGATTTGATTCTCACGGATCCCCCATATATCACGTCGCGGGATTCTGGTATGGACAAATGGGTCGATCATGTTGCGAGGCAAGATGCCCCAGACTCTAAGAAGGTGAAAACCGAGAATGATTGGGAGAATTTCAAATCCCCCGAGGAATGGGATGTTTGGTTTGACAAATCAAAGATCGAACCAAGGAATCGAGCTAAGAAACTGAAGAAACTTAAAGCCGACTACCTCAAGTATGGTAGTATCTATGGGAAGAAATACGCAGTTACTACAAATTATGGCGAATGGGACTCAAAGTTTACGCTTGATAAGCTAGAAATGTTCTTAAAGCACTTTTATCGAGTGCTTCGGCCTGGTGGAACTTGTATTATCTTCTTCGACTTGTGGAAGTTGACAAACTTAAAAGACATGCTGGAGATAGAGAAATTTAAACAAATTAGATTCATCGAATGGATCAAAACAAACCCTCAGCCAATCAATAGCAAAGTTAATTACCTGACAAACTGTAGAGAGATTGCGCTTCTAGGTATTAAGAAATCAAAGCCAACCTTCAATAGTAAGTATGACAAGGGTATCTATGAGCATCCGCTTCAAGGTGGCAAAGAAAGGTTTCACCCTACACAAAAGAGTCTGCCTCTATTTGAGGACTTGATTAACAAACACTCCAACGAGGGAGACTTAGTTCTTGATTGTTTCGCTGGTTCCGCCACAACCGGTGTAGCTGCTCTCAAGACTAATCGAAGATTTATTGGTTGTGAACTAGATGAAGAATTTTATGAGAAAGCATTAAAACGTTTGGAGAGGTATCAAGTTTAAACCGCCACCTAAGTCGACGAAGCGTTTTGAGGCTTTGATTGGCCCAACAGAGGCTTGACATTCTGTTGACAATTTAGCACTGGACTTCTGCTCCAGACTCCTGTATAATGTATATGTAAGGTCGAGGAGGCCGCAGAATGAACGATTGGTGGATAGTACGGGTAAAGCTCGCAAATGGAGCAGTCGTCCGGTTCGCCGCGACGAAGGATGAGGCGGAAGCCGAGGAGGTTGCCTCACTTTGGCGAGGAACGGACTCCATCGACGTTGAAACCGACGAGAATCGCGGCCCTGTGACCGTGGAAGTAAAGCACCAAAAGGTGCTTCAGGACTGGTCTCCAAGCCAGTTGAGGAGATAGAAGAATGAGCAAGCCTGAGAACCCGCGTCCGAGCGAGGTTTACCAGCGAGAGCCAGTATACGGCTTTGACCTTGACTATGACCCGATGCCCGCCGATGTGGTGGGCGAAGGTCCAGAACGACCGAATGAAGAGAGAGAAGAATGAACAGAATAATGAAAACTATCAACCTACTGAACAAGTTTGTCCCGCTAATCTGGGCTGGCTTGGCATTCTATAACTTCCTAACTGGAGTTCCATCGCTGGGTATCGGATTTATGGTCCTACATTACTTGGACCGACAAGAGCCAAAGCAGTAGGAGATAACCAAGAATGAACCTGATTTATTACGATTAAATCAACGGGTGATGGGCCGGGATACCTATTCAAGATTGGCGTTCAAAGCCAGAAATGAACGCATGTGTTTTTCCCCTCTGGAATAACGTGGGGCAAGCACGAAGCCGAAAGGCAGTTGAAAGCTGGATAGCGAGGGAGACGCGGTAAAGACAGCGACCCTTGGCCCATTAGCCCCCCCCAATAAACAACTTACAAACAGATATATGCTCACCACCAACATAGGGTCCGAGAGAAGTAAGGGAAACTGGAAAATCTCACCCGTGAGCGGGTCATGCTAATGATGTTGGAAGCCGCTGGCACACCGGTTAAAGTGTGCCAACCCAAAGTCAAGAGTATAACTCTTGCGTTTCAATTAAGAAACTCATATTTCGAGGAGAATCAAATGAGTATTGTAAGTAACTATACCCCCACAAACCAGCCTATTAAGGATGATCGCGCTATTATTACCTCTTTCAGAGGTAAGTTTCTTGGTGTGTACGACGTTCCGCTTTCTGATATGGTTTATGGAAACCGTTATCAACCAGCCCGGTCTTCTGGCGAGGATCGTGAACTTCGACGCCAACTTGTCTCAGACATTCGCCGGCGACAGATGCGCCGCGCCCCCACTGTTACATGGGATAGTAGTTTGCAGAAGTTTAGGCCAAATGATGGAAACCATCGCCTACAAGCGCATGAGGAGATTGCTGGCCAGCAAGATCTTTCTACATATTTTGTCCCCGTTGCAGTAGTCGATTGGGGGACTAATGTGATCGGCGAGATTGAATATTCGCATAATGCGAACAATCACGAGCCCGCCAAGGCAGGAACCAAGAAAGATGCTATACTTATGCTTGAGCAGTTGAACGCTCAGGGGGTCTTTAGGGGTTTGAATGATAAAGCCCGGCGGAAGAAGATCTATAAGCTAATCGACGATAACTTTTCCTCGTGCTGCTCACCATCCTCAAAGGCCAACATTTTGAAGAATTTCCGACTAAGGATCGGCCAGACAAAGATTACCCAGTTCACAAAGCGCCAACTAACACAAGAGTCCCTTGCACACTGGAACTTGCCTGGTAAGAAGTTCAGGTCTGGTCATCATGTGATTGGTAAAACTAGTTTTATTTGTTCTGTACCAACAGCAGCCGACAAGGCTATTCATCGAGCAGCCGTCAATGTCGTCGCCAATAAGTCCGCTGGGACAGAAGTAAAGCTTCTTTGTTATTCAAACGCAAGCAAAATATCTTCCATCGAGAAGGAACGAGATAAGGTTCTGCGTGAATACGCATGCTGTAATCGCTCTCTTTGGAAGAAGGGCTTTGTGGTTAGCGAGATTTCGTTTCTTCCACAGGTTCAAAAGGGTGCAAACATGCTGGAGCCAAAGCAGATCTTCCTTTGGAAGCCTGATCCAAACGATAACAACAAGGAGAAGTGGCATGATTTGAGGAATAACTCTTTTCGTACAGACTAATAAATAACCCGCTGGCACACCGGTTAAAGTGTGCTACACCCTTCACTCTGGCCGAGTGGTGGAACGGTCTACACACAAGACTCAAAATCTTGCGCCCATAGGGCTTGAGGGTTCGAATCCCTCCTTGGCTACTTACAAACTTAACAACCGGCCATTAAGGCCACACCAACCATCCATATTGGAGAAACAATGAAGACTATCAGCGCAACCAACCTCCGGGTCCAGCTCCGCGACTTGCTCGCAGACCTTGACACCGGCCCGGTTATGATCACCAAGCACGGCAAGGTCGTAGCGGTCTTGACGGCTCCTGTGGTCGTCGTGGAGGCCGTAGAGGTCACCTCGACGACCGAGGACACCTCCGAGGCTCTCGACGCCTCACAGAGCCCACCAGAGCCCGTAGACGAGGCAGCGCGATGTGCCACGGAAGAAGCCGAGGATCCGCTCGACGAGTTCGAACAGAGGATCGAGGAGATCGATGCTGACTTTGAAGCCTACCTTTCGAAGCAGGTGCCGATGGATCGACCTATGCCCTAACCTTTCGCCCTTCACATCCTTTTGACAATTTCGGGCTGGACTTCCAGCCCGTTTTGTTGTATAATGTATATGTAAGGGGGAGTTCCCACATGACTGAGCGCACCGAGGCACACGAGACCGTCATTATCAGCGATATGACGAAGGCACAGCTTCAAGCCTTCCTTTCGGGAAGCATGACTTGGGACGAGGCACACACCCTCTTTCCCGGCGAGGACCTCATCATTACCGAGGTTACACCGGAGGAATTCGATGCCGAAGAAGAGTAAAGCTCCAAAGGCCAGGAACATGGCGGCTTTTATGGGCCGTCTCCGCAACACCAACGGTGGCTCTGCTGGATTCCACAGCGACAAAGGCTACTCTCGTAAGATCAAGCACAAGGGGAAGTCCAGTGCGCGACTATAATAATACACTGCAAAACTCCGGATTCGCGCCCCCACGCTGGGCCGTCTGGACGCTCACGCTCAACGGTCAACGCGAATGCACAGCCCATTATCACGGAGAAGCCATCGCTTTCACAATGCGCGATCGTCTGCTTGGCGCAGGTCGTTGTGCATGGATCGAGGATACTTGGAAGAACAATGAAAATCGGTGATCTGGTGAGAGTGATAACGTGTCGAGCGATCGGTGCGCCAGACGGAATGTCGAGAAACGTCGGCGCGACGGACGGCGACGTGGTTCTACTCTTGGAAAACCTGGGGGAAAGGCGATATCACGGCCACGACCCCGGATTGCTCTTTCGTGGTATGTTGGTCAGTTCCCCGGAAGACACAGACTATTATGTCTTTGAACACGATGCAGAGGTGATAAATGAAAGTCGGTGATCTGGTGAGGGTGATAATATGCCAGCGATTCTCCGCGGAGGTCGACGATGTGATCTTACTCTTGGAAGACCTGGGGAAAAGGAAGTATTTCGGCACAGAGCCCGGATTGCTCTTTCGTGGTATGCTGGTCAGTTCCCCGGAAGACACAGACTATTATGTCTTTGAGCACGATGTAGAGGTGATAAATGAAAACCGGTGATTTAGTAAGAATAACGCGAGCTTCCATCGGTGTCCCGGTGAACTCGCTGGCTCTGGTGCTGCGAAGGCGTCAGATATTTGATGACTTTCCACCGGATGAATACGAGCGCGGCAAAGTTATCTGGGAGGTCCGGATGCTTGATTGTGTCCAGCGAACCCGTAGATACCTGGAGAGGGACTTGGAGCTTCTGAATGTCTAACTGTTTACTTGGCGCATTAGCGATACAACGACGATTCGGTGGACGCCTCAACTGGCGACCGGGCTGGCATCGTGGTGGTTTCGAGGGCTTTATGGGGAATCCGTGGGGACACTGGCGTGTCCGCCTGCCCAACGGGACAACCCTCAGCTATAGCTCACCTGACAAGGAACTGTCAATCTGGAAACAACTCTGGTTTGAAGGCTACATTAGGAGGACGCATGAAAACCGGTGATTTAGTGACGTGGCGATCGAACCATCCCCGCGAAGATGACATTGGCATTATCACTGATACTGCCAAAACCAAGGTGTATATCCACTGGTTTGCTGAGCCGCACTGCTCACGCTGGTGGTCCAAAAATAACAAATGTGTGAAAGTGATAAATGAAAGTCGGTGATTTGGTGACGTGGCGAGGGAATGATCCCAGAGAAGATGATACTGGTATCATCACCGATACTAAGGGAACCATGGTGTATATCCACTGGTTTGTCGAACCGCGATGCTCCGACTGGTGGGCCAGAAATAACAACTGTTTGAAGGTGATAAATGAAAGTCGGTGATCTGATGAGAATAGACCGGTACTGTAAAAACGGAGGTAGTCTCGTGATTATCACGGGTGTCCGCCAGCAACCAGGCCGCGGCCAAGGAGTTGTGAAGACTCAACTTGTCAAGAACGGCGAAGTTATCTATGCGCTCCCACAGAATCTGGAGGTTGTAAGTGAAGAAAGGTGATTTAGTACAGAACCGATACCGGCGTCATCGTCTGAAGCGCATCGGACTGATTACGAAGGTTTTCCTTACCGAATCGGGTAATGAGGAATACTGCGTGGAATGGCTCAATGCCGGCCCGGTTCTACGATTCCGCGAATGGTGCGTCCCCGCGCTATTGGAGTTAGCAAGTGAAGAAAGGTGATTTAGTACATTTTGTACATAACCGAGACCAGCTCTTCCGGCGCATCGGACTGATTACGAAGGTTTTCCTTACCGAATCGGGTAATGAGGAATACCGCGTGGCATGGCTCAATGCCGGTGGGCGATCCCGCTGCACTCGCGGCGTATTGGAGTTAGCAAGTGAAGAAAGGTGATTTGGTAAAACTAAGGCCCGGAACAGCCGAGGGAGACGAGAAAAGCGTAGGTATCGGCTTGATTATCAAAGAGGGCAAGGACGACTGGAACAAAGAGTTTGTGTATATTCAGTGGCTCAAAAGCGACGGCAAACCTTGGTTTCGATACAAAGAAGAAGTGGAGGTGGTAAGTGAAAAAGAGTGGAGCACCGGAAGTCGGGGATCTAGTTAGATACTTCTGGATTTCAAACGAGGGTCATCATTCTGAATTTTGGCATGAGGTTACCGCTCTCGTTGTTGGAGAGAAGGGTATTTGGGTTAGAATCTTTCCTTTCGGCGAAATGCCGGAGGAGCCGGCCGACCTGCCCGGCCCGGAAAGGTGGATTGTAAGGGCACAATGCGAGATTATAGGCTCTTGACATTCCCTTGACAATTATGTGCTGGACTTCTGGTCTGGTTTCATGTATAATGTAAGAGTAAGTAGGAGGTTCAATGCTTCATTTCGTCGTTATTAACGACCAAAACCCAGTTTCCGACGAGGATATCGAGCTTGTGTTCGGCCCCTTCGACGGGGACGAGGAGATCGTCAGGGTTCAATCTGACGATCTGTCGGCTATGGCCGCGGATGCGGGCGTGTTCCCGTCCCGCGGACAGGCGAGGAAAAACGGCCTTGGAGGCCCAGCACCGCAGGGTGTCAACCGGATCGGCACGAAGAAGCGTCGTTTCTGGGTATGGAACCCTAGCCCAACGGACGAAGAGGTAGTTATGAAGCCTTCTTTCAACCGCAACGCAGGGTGGTTCGAGTGAATAACACAGTTGAAAAGGGCGATACCGTCTGTTACAAAGGAAATCGTAGCGAGCTTGCCGTGGTTGGCAAGGTTCAAAGCATAGATTACGGTCAAGGCCGGATTCTTCAGAAGGCTATGGTCGTTTGGATTACTGGCCCAAGAGTAGGAAGAAAGCAGCTTTTCGACCATCGCGACTTGGTGAAGGTGGAAAAGTGAAGTTACAACCTGGCGATCTGGTCAGACCAGATGGGCACTGGCCCCCAAACAGCCGCCTCGGTGGCATCGAGCTTGCCTTGGTTGTGAGCATTCGACGCCCACAATCGTCGGCACTCCCGGTCGGGGTGTCTCTGAATAACTGGAGGGACCGCGCAGAAATCCAGGTTCTAGGCGGAAAGAAGGACGGTATGCGCCTGTCGACTTGGGATTCTAGTCTTCAAAAGGTGGAAAAATGAAGTTTCAACCCGGTGATTTGGTCAGGCCACGGAACAGCCCACCCGGCGTGGGCAACTGGGATATCGCCTTGGTTGTTGGCTTTGCTCGCGAGATACCGGGCGGCTATCCCGTCCCCAAGTACGCGGCCAAACAAAGACTGATTGTTCAGGTTCTAGGGGGAAAACTCCACGGCACGCGCATTGAACGATGGGTCTCGTCTTTTGAGAAGGTGGAAAAGTGAAGTTTCAAGTTGGTGATTTGGTGACCTACAAAGACCAGTTCACGCAAAACGGCAATTTCGACGGAGCGCGCGCGATGTTGGTGCTTAAAACTATGATACCGTTAAGCACCAACATCCGGCCAGAGCAGCGCGTCTTCGTCCACCAACTGAAAAGTGGCGTTCAAGGCTGGGATTTCGCGAGCGGCTATGTAAAGATGCTTACGACCTGACTATTTGGTCTTGACACCTTCTTTGCAATTAAGGGCTGGACTTCTGGTCCATCTTCCTGTATAATGTATATGTAAGGTCGAGGAGGCCCCACGCATGGCACGATACAACCCCAAGAACCGCGGACACCGCAAGTCGCTCGCAACCCGCATCGCGAAGATGCTGGTTTCCAGCGGCTTTTCGCTGGACGCCACCGCGAAGGGCGAGGACGTTTACGAGCGTCCGGTCGACGGCACGACTGCCCGTGTGCGGGTTCTCACCTCGATTATCAACGGCGAGATGCGCCAGAAGGACAAGGACGCCATCCGCGTGTGCGCTGTCCTCGATACTAGCGGTTCCACGCGTGGTCTGGTGAAGTCCACCCGTATCAACCGCACGGGCGACACCGACGCGATCACCGCTCGGCTGCTCACCGCCATGCGGAAGACCTACAAGATCGCCCAGAAGCGGGCGAACGACCCCGGTTTTCTGGCACTGCCCGCCACGCCGTCGAAGAAGCGGTGGGTGCCCAAGGCGAAGAAGGCGGATTCAAAGCCGAAAACTGCTCGCCGCTTGAACACGGCAGTCAAGGCAGCAGCCGAGAAGGCCGCTCGAACCAAGAGCTATATCGAGAAGCGCCGCGCTGATCAGCGCGCCGCTTTCACGAAGGGTATGCTCGTCTGTCACATGGACGACACCACCAACACTCCCGGCCTCGTGCGGGAGATTGACGACTCGCGGAACAGGATCAACGTTTTCTGGCTCAATACACAGTCGGCCATATGGGAATGGCCCACCTCGATCCGCCCGATCACGGCATAAGGGAGGAAGGAAGATGACTTTCCAGCTCGGTGACATGGTGACAATCCCAGCGATACCCTCGATGCGCGGTATGGTAGTTTCAAAGCCTAGCCCGCACCCGTCATCCCGCGGCCACGAGGTTGTGAGGGTTCTGTGGTTCGGTCAGGACACCGCCCACGACACAGACCTGCGGCACCTCGTGAAAGTGGAGGTATAAAGTGAATTACCGTGACCGAGATCACAGGACCGTCGTGGCGATCAACTGGGCGACTGCCGCCCTCGTCAATGCTGCCTTTGTAGCTGGCCTTTGGGCCTTGACATTCTGTTGACAATTTAGCACTGGACTTCTGCTCCAGTTTCGTGTATAATGTATATGTAAGGTCGGGAATGTCCCCGGCCGGCGGCTCTCACCGCTCCAGGGGGAAACATGAGTTACAAGCGCACCGTCACCTGTTCATACTGCCACAGCCGCGGCCACAACAAGTCCGGTTGCCCAGATTGGAAGAGCTATATCGAGAAGCGCCGCGCTGACTACGGGGATAGTGACTGGCGCGTGTCGGACTATGACGCGAAGCGCGCCCGGAAGGCGTCTTCCGTCGCGAACCGTAAGTGCTCGTATTGCGGGGAGCAGGGGCACAACCGTGCAGGCTGCTCCAAGCTCAAGGCAGCGATGGAGTCATTCCGCGGGAGGAACGTCGAGTATCGTCAGAACGTCCTCGACGCACTCATCGAGAATGGGCTTGGACCCGGCGCTATGGTGAAGTATACCCAGCGCTGGTCGGGCACTGACCGCGTTTACATGGTGACCGAGATCTCTTGGGATCGCATCGATATGGCAGATAAGCACGGCGATTTCATCGAGATGAAGCAGATTCACAACCTCATGAGGAAGGACGGCGGGTTCAACCAAACGCGCCTTTCAATGGCCATTACCGGCCTCACATGGGGTCCGAACTACGAGATTGTAGTTCCGTCCAACGCAGCGCGCATCCGCGAGACGATGCCCGCGACCTTCCTCGCCGGAACGCTTGGTTTGAAGGCCACTTTCAAGGACAAGGGTAGCAGCATTTACACGATGAAAGACTCGTGGGGCGACTACGATCGCGAGTTCGATGTTAGTAACTACACTACGAGCCTCACGTAATGGCTCGATGGTGTCATCTGCCAGTTGGAACCTTGGTTACTTGGGAGCGCTCTTATGGAGCCCCTCGCGGTCCATTCTTGGTTATCGAGCAGCGCGTCAACGGCCTGAGCTATCAGTACCGGATAATGAACGTTGTAACTGGAAGAAAAGAGAGCACACACCTGCAATATCTGAACAGGTTGAATAAACCGGGCCTTTGAGCCCTTGACATTCCCTTGACAATTCAGTTCTTGACTTCAACCTCGATTTCACGTATAATGTATATGTAATCAGGAGTTCCCACATGGCCCGTCGCCTTCAGCCCATTTTCGATTCCATCCTCGCGGACGCCCGTATCACGGGTCGCGACCGCGCTTTCGTGGAGTCGCTTCAAGCGCACTTCCACGCCCGTAAGAGCCTCACGGCTGGTCGTCGGCGTTGTCTGCGGGATATCGAGGATCGCCTCAAGGCTGCACCTGCGGCTGTCGACGCCACGCTCGATAGCCGGCTTTCGGACCTGCTTTCCCGCGCCACGACGGCAGGGGATCGCTGGGCGATGGACTTCATTCCGAGCCTTCGAGGCCAGCTTCTCGCCGGCCGCGACCTCTCCGCACGTCAGCTGGATATCCTCACGAAGATCGAGGCCCGCCACAGCGACGAGGCCCAGGCTGTCCGCGATAGCTGGGTTTCTAACTTCTCTTCCGAGATGCGGGAGAAAATGAAGATTGCAGCGCGTTACTATCTCGCGAACCCACCCTACTACAACGACCTCGCGGTCAAGGTGCTGGATGACGACTCGTTCATCCCGCTTAAGCGGGCATATGAGAAGATGGTCGAGAACAAGTATGCGACCAGGGTTATCGAGAGCACGCTCTCAAAGCCCAAGTTCAACCCCGGTTCTCACGTTGCGCTTCGCGCCAACGCCAACGTTGGGTGGGCGATCCCCCGCACCAGCACGGGCGTCATCCTAAAGGCAGATGCAAGGCCGGTTACCAGCCCCGCTCGCGGAAGCAAGGTTTACTCCGTGCTTTTCTTCGGGCAGACTACGCCGAACTTCGTCGAGGAGCGTTGGCTCAAGAAGGGCAAGCGATAATGTCGCTTTTGCCCGGCCCTTTCGGCCTTGACATTCCCTTGACAATTAAGTCCTTGATTTCTGTCTCAACTTCCTGTATAATGTATATGTAAGGTCGGGGAACACCCCCGACGCCCTTCAACCCCTTCCTTCCGAGAGTTCCCTATGTCCATCGACTTCGCCACCTTCAACGCTGTTGTTCCCTTCGTCGTGGAGGCCGGCCTTCCGGTCCTCGTTCGCGGCCGTCACGGAATCGGTAAGTCCGAGGTCATTTATCAGATCGGCCGCACCCTTAGCCTGCCCATCGTGGAGCGTCGTGCTTCGCAGATGACGGAAGGCGATCTCATGGGTCTGCCCTCCATTGCGGGCGACAGCACCCGTTGGAACGCCCCTGACTGGCTCAAGGAAGCCTGCGACAACGCCGTGCTCCTCTTCCTCGATGAAGTGGACCGCGCGACTATGGAGGTTCGCCAGGGCATCTTCGAGCTGACGGACTCCCGTAAGCTCAACGGGTGGCACCTGCACCCCGGAACGCGCATCTTCGCAGCCGTCAACGGTGGCGAGCATGCTGGAGCTTCTTCCTACCAAGTTGGGGAGATGGACCCGGCCGAGCTTGATCGCTGGACCGTGTTCGACGTGGAGCCGACCGTGAGCGACTGGCTCACATGGGGGAAGGACAAGGTTGATCCCCTGGTTTGGGACTTCATCAACCAGAACCACGGACACCTGGAATACACTCCGGACGGTGGCGGCTACGAGCCCAACAAGGTCTACCCGTCGCGTCGTTCGTGGAAGCGTCTCAACGATACGCTTGATAACGCCTGCCTTTTGGCCGAGCCCAAGGAGCACACCAACGTGGTCTACGAGCTGGCCTGCTCCTTCGTCGGCTTCGAAGCTGCGGTTTCCTTCAAGGACTTCGTTGCGAACTACGAGCGCATGGTCACTCTTGAGGATATCCTCGACCACGGAAAGGTCGCGTTGACCGCCGACTTTGGCATCAACGATCACCTCGCTCTCGTCGAGAAGCTGGAAGCCAGCGCACTCCTCGAAAGCCCGCTTACTTCCTCGCAGATTCAGAACCTCGCAGACTGGTTCGTCACTCTGCCGAGCGAAGTCGCGATGAAGCTGTTCGCAGCAATCGGCGCAACTGCCGATTCCTCCAACGTTATCGCGCTTCACGGTGCGACGGCAGCGGACGGAACTGCGGTTCTCGACTTCATCGTCAAGATCGTGGGGTAAACTCCACAATCGGTCAGGGGTTCCTTCCAACCGGCGCAGTACCCCCGCGCCGTGAGTCCAGCGAGACGGCATAAATCGTGGTTGGAAGGTCACTTTCCACGGGACCTTAGCTCAATTGGCAGAGCATCAGACTTTTAATCTGGCGGTCGTGGGTTCGACTCCCACAGGTCCCACTCTTTCATAACACAGGAGAAAACTCAACAATGTTGAATAGAATGAACTTTGATTACGCCGACGTGCTTGTCGCGTCGTTGCCTATTGCCCACTTTGTAACCTTCCTATTGGTGTGAGGCCAAGATGAATCTCTTCGAAACCGCAGGTAGAATGGAGGCTGTGGCTCAGGAACTCTTTGTCCAGCTTCAAGCTGCCTTTATCAAGGACTTGGCGGATGAGGACTTCGTAACTGACTTTCTCATCATCATCGCCTCTGATCCAGCTAAATACTCTGAGATCCTCAATCCCAGGGTTACCCGGCTGGCTCTCGCCTATAACTCCGCTATGAACTCCTATATGGAGCTTGACGAGTTGGCTCATCTTGAGTCGCTCGCGGAACCAGAGGTTGAAGCTGACGAATCGGAGACAGCCCCACCCAGCGCCGAGAATCGTGGGAAGATCCTTGATTTTCCACCGACGACAGAGGACGACGACGATGAGTAAGGAAGAACCACGCTTTTCCGTCATGCTGACGAGAGCCGAGGTTGAAACTATCATGGAGGAGCTTGACGAGACGACTGGTTCACCCGACCACGACCTCATTGAGCGCCTCGAACGCCGACTTCAGCAGAGAAACACACATGAGGCTCAAGAACGCCGCTTGGCCAATGACCCCGAAACCCTGGTTGGAATCTAGGTTTTCGGGGCCTTCCCCTATTTAGGAGTAAGAATGCACATTTTCAGCACCATATTTCCACAGACCCTCACACGCTCTCTCGCGCACCTGGCCCGTCAGACGTGTGAGGACGCCTCCGCGGCTCTGGGACGCCTCACAGCCCCCTTCAAGGCTCCGTGTGAGCCTGTTTGGGCCTTTGCCTACGCATACGGGAAGCGCCCGCGAGCCCCCGATCGCTTGACATCTTCTTTACAATTTAGGGCTGGACTTCCGGCCCATTTTCATGTATAATGTATATGTAAGGTCGGGGAACGCCCCCGACGCACGGAGTATCACTTGACGACAGCACCCACAAAGCCCGCCTTCAACCTCAACATGCACACGCACCGTCTGCTGTGTGACGAGCCGTTCTTCGCGGCCCTGTCGCGCCGCATCGATAAGCGTGCTTCGACCTCCGTTCCGACGGCGGGCGTCCGTGTGACGGAAGAGGGCCGCTTCGAAATGGTCTATAACCCTGATTTCATGGCGAGTATGGTCGAGGAGTGCGGAAAGGTCAAGGAGAACCGGGACAATCCGTTCCGCTGGGTCCGTGGCATCCTCATGCACGAGTTCTATCACCTCATTTATGGGCATTGCACCTCGCGTCTGCCTGAGCAGGGTATGAACAAGGCGTGGAACTATGCGACCGATCTCGCGATTAACACGCATATTCCTGACGAATTGCCGCCTCTGGCGCTCGTCCCTGGCCGCGGCCCGTATGCGGAGTTTCCCCCTGGCCTTTCGTCCGAGGCTTACCTCAAGCTGCTCAAGGATCAGCAGGACGAGGAAGACGACAAGTCCGACGACGGCAATAACGGAGGTTCGGACGACGGTTCCGAGGACTCCGACGGTGGCGGATCCGGCGATTCCGGTGGCGACAAGCCCGGCGACGGCGACGGCGACGGCGATTCCGAGGGTTCAGGCTCCGGTTCCGGTGAGCCGTCCCTCGACGACCACAGCGGATGGGGCGAAGGTGGCGGCACGACCGACAGTATCGCCCAGGAGCGCCTCAAGGATATGGTCAAGAAGGCAGCCCACGAGGCCGCAAAGAAGGGTTGGGGCTCCGTTTCCGCCGGAATGAAGGAGCGCATCATGGATTCCATCACCACGAAGGTCGATTGGAAAAAGGTGCTTCGTTCCTTCATTAAGGCCAGCCAGAAGGCTGCCCGCCGTTCGACCGTGAAGCGCATTAACCGGCGTTTCCCCTACATTCACGCTGGCAAGCGGTGTGACCGTGTAGCCCGCGTTGCGATCAGCATCGACCAGTCGGGCAGTGTCTCGAATGAGATGCTTGCAGCGTTCTTTTCGGAGCTTGAGCAGTTGGCGAAGTACGCGGAGTTCGTGGTTGTCCCCTTTGATACTGTGGTAAACGAGGATCTCGTATACACCTGGAAGAAGGGCGAGAAGAAGAAGTGGGAGCGCGTTATGTGCGGTGGAACCTGCTTTAACGCTCCGACCACGTATGTGAACGAGCAGAAGCTCGACGGACACATTGTGCTCACGGATATGTGTGCTCCAAAGCCGATTCCGAGCAAGTGCAAGCGCATGTGGATGACTGATACCTACGGAGCAACCCAGCCTTACTTCAAGACCAACGAAAAGGTACTTGAAATCACGGTTTAGGCCGAGAGGAGAGAAGATGAGAAGTGCAGAATACTGGATCAAAGCCATCAATGAGGCAGAGAGCGACGATGAGGTGCTTCGCCTTTTCTTCGCGGCCCAAGAAGAGGCACCCACGGAAGATGCCCGTAGAAAGCTGGCTATTGCGATTCACAAGGTGGTCAAGCCCCGGCTGATGGTGGCTATCAAGAACTTCAACGAGAAGAGAAGATGAGAAGTGTAGAATACTGGATCAAAGCCATTAATGAGGCAGAGGAGCACGAAGAAGTGTTTCGCCTTTTCTTTGAGGCCCAAGAAGAAGCAGGCTACGGAAGCGCAGGTGAGAAGCTGGCTATCGCGATTCACGAGGCGGTCAAGCCCCGGATGATGGTGGCTCTCAAAAACCTCAACGAGAAGAGGAATAATGCTGTTTAGAAAGGGAGAATTGGTCACGATGACCGCGCTGCCGACCCACGCCGGCTTCACGCGCGTGCAGACCCGGCTTCGCGGTGTCGTCACAGAGGACCAGAGTGCGGATTCGCCGCACGTTTTGGTCCGTTGGTTCGACAACGGCACGGTTGCTTCCGCGCCCGCCGACTGGATGATGAGGATGAATAATGCAGTTTGAAATAGGACAAATTGTCGAAGCGTCGTTCGGATGGAGCGCGGAATCCAACTTCGGCCGATATCTGGTGTTGAAACTGGGTTCTTTCGCCGACGAGGCGTATTTCCAGGTTCTTCGCCCACTACCGTATTCCAGCGAAAGCGTAGGAGATAAGCGGTGGATGACCGCTAAGGATCTATTCCCGGATCTGTATTGAGGCGATAATGAAGTTTGAAGCAGGACAACTCGTCAGACACAGCACCACCCGCGATATTGGTATCGTCAAGAAGGTGGACGCCGATTACTATGGAGCAAGGCAGGCTCTCAAGGTCTACAAGGCCCAGAGAGGTCAAACCATCGGGCCGTGGTCTGTCAACGGTATTGGGCCTACAAAGGACGGAATCCGTGATAGGATCCTTGTCCGGTGGTACACAGACTATGAAAACGTAGGTTACACCTGCGGTTCTTACGAGGACGGCAATGACATTGAGCCTTTGGAGGGTGATAATGGAGTTTGAAAGAGGAGATTTGGTGGAGATGCATCGGACTGATCATCCAGACCATCGCGGCCTTTTCCTAGTTTTAAGGCGGGATAAGGACGGCGACCCGGTTGTGCAGGTTCTACGCCCACGACCATCCAGTTCTGATTATGTTGGCGAAGTAGCTGCGTTTGCCGGCGAGGCCCTTCGCCAAGTTGCCGGAGAGCGATAATGGAGTTTAAAAGAGGAGATTTGGTGAAGCATCTATACCAGAAGCAGTTCCGCACCGGGATTGTGCTGGATGTAAGGGAAGATCGCTCGATCGAGCCAGCCTTCCGCATTCCCCAAGTCCAAGTTAGATTCTCCGTCGGTGGCCTCGGCTGGTTCCTTCCTCGGTGGCTGCACCGGCTGACCGTGGACACAGCCCGATCGCCACCCTGACGGGCCTGGAAGGCCCCTGTGAGCCGCCCGTCGGCTCCACTCGTCCACGAAGTCGTCCGAGCCTCACGACGCACGAGAGAGGCACCAGAGAAGCAGAGAGAGCACAGCGCTCATAACCAAGGAAGAAAGGGATGATTATTGGAGATGTGGTAGAACGAAGGGATGTGTTAGGTTTCAAGGGCCTTTTGCTCGAACAGATGTATACTTTGCCTGAGACGTTTGATGAGATACAGTTGACGATGTATCCGAGAACAGATTGGTCATATTGGAAAGTGTTATGGTTTCAACACCCTTTTGAGAAGGTGCCCTGTATTGAGGGCGTAATGCAACGCGACATTTTGAAGGCCCAGAAGAAGAATAAGGATCGAGGATAATGGACATTAAACCCACCAAATACAAGAAGGGCACCCTCGTGCGCTTGCAGTGGAGCACAGAATCATTAGGTATTGTGATGGAGCAGGATGCAGCGATGGTCAAGGTTCATTGGATTGCATGCCCCAAACACATTGGTTTACGCCGCCCGGTTAAGGCTTACAATCTCATTCCGGTCGAGAAGGGCGATTAAAGCAAGGTTTTCCGCGCCAGATTTTTTATCCACAGGACACAACCCCCTATGGGAATCAAGAAAAAGACCCTTAGAATCGGTGATCTCGTCGTCCCAAGTTGGAAGGCGGCATCTCATACGAGAAAGACACGCACACTTGGCATCATCGTTGAGATTGTCGAGACAACAATTGTAAAGGTCTATTGGGTTATCCACGGCGAAACTAATCATTACGGCATTTCAGAGCTTAGACGAATCAACCCGAGGCATAAGAAATGAAACTCAGCATCGGAACACTAATCAAATACAAGAGCACGTGCTCGTCCAGTAAGCGGCCGCTAAATGAAGTTGCAATCGGCGTTATCACGCGCCTCAATGAAGAGGACGGGACATATACTATTCATTGGACCGACCGGCCCGACTCTTGGCTATCGAGCATAACCCGCGTTCTTGCCAAGGTTGTCGAAAACAATAATCAGCCTCACCACATTCACCAATACCATATACTAACCGGAGGCATCAGTTGAAAGCACCCTTCAAAACAGGCGATTTGGTTCGCAGCCCCCTTTCAAAGCACATAGGAATCATTGTATCTGTTCACGAGACCGACGTGGGTGAACACACACCCGGATTTCTCTGCCGCGTTCATTGGCCTCATAAGGGGGAAACGACCCAGACGAATAGTATATGGTTGCATCCTATAGAGGACGCCTGGCGTTCACTTATAGATGAAGAATGAAGCAGGAACGTTCACTTATAGATGAAAGGTATTGAGATAATGGAGTTTAAAGCAGGTGATTTGGTGAAGTTGAGGAACCTTCGCGGCAGAGGCAGCATCGGCCTCATTACCCGCGTACGCCCTTGTGGATTCAGCGGCACCGAATCCGTCCGCATATACAAGGTGACATGGTTCATCACAAAGACATCAATCGAATACGTCGAGAGGCAATTGGTGAAAGCATGATAATGAAGTTCAAAGCAGGTGATTTGGTCATTGACCGGGCCAGCCCAGGAGCACCCCGCAAGGGAATGATATACAAAGTCACAACCGGCCCCAAAGGCCGACAATGGTACGAGCTTCAATTCTTTGGCAGCGGCGAAACAGTAGAATGGGTTGACTGGCTCGCACTGCAACACCTTGAGCACTATAAGGCCGAGACCAATGAAAGCACAGTTTAAAGTAGGTGATCTAGTCCAAGACCCCGAATGCCCAGGACAGAGGGGCATTATCGTAGGCATCCCTGTCGACGACCGCGGCATTTACAAGGTTTGCTGGCTCGACGACTATGGCACAGGGTTGGCAATCCGCCGACACTTGGAGCATTGCAAGAAGGCCGAGGACAATGAAAGCAAAGACATATAAGATTGGTGACTTGGTTCAATGGTATAACCGTGGCATTCGACGTGGCCGAATAAAGAAGGGTTACATCGTCGCCATTCGTGAAGACCTAGAAGATCCCGAGGACAAGAAGGATTTAGTATATGATATACAATGGTTTGGTATAGGCCCGATAGACAGAATGATTGACATATGGTTCGAACCATTGACAACGGAGGTCCAGAATGAAGTTTGAAAGAGGACAACTCGTATTGACCTACGATATACCCTTCTTTTCTCCAGGCGGATACAAATGGATGCTAGCAATATACTTGAGGAAGAAGGGACCATTTCATTTGGTATGGAACATAGAGAGAGAGGAGACAACCAACCTGGCCGACACGGAGATAAGGCATCTGAAGCCCAATGTGGGATAAAGTGGGTTGTAGTGGGCTAACCACAAACCAGCGAGAATGTATAAAAGTCTTTATGTAAGCCACATTACACAACAAACATAACATAGCTAATAAGCAATTATATACCCAGCAGCGACACAAACCGTGTTGTTTGCTGGGTTTTTGTTTATATAAGGGTTGGTAAGGGATAGAATAGGGTTGGAAAGCAATAGGGGGTAGTGAAAGGTACGCAGAGGGTTGCGTACTTAGGCCCCACTCGGCCAAGTTTTTCGCCTAGGGACAACTCATCCACAGCCCTAAACCCGCCTCCAACCCACGTTTACAGCGACACCCTCATTGTGACCCGTCGGTATTTATCCACAGCCATAGCGTAGCTTTGCCCTGCCTTATTCAACATATGGATAACTTGTAGGCAGCTATGGGGCCGTCGGATATATAAGCTTATAACTATTCTATCTCCGCCTAGCGAAACCTTAATTCAAACCCGCACTATCAGCGGGTCTAGCATTTTGCCTATTTTCGTCCAGCCCACGCTAATCCACAAGGGATAGTAAAGGAACGACGCCAACTATGGCCTACTATGGATAGGACGGCCGTCGATAACGTGGGCTGGCTGCCCACAAGGGATAGTAAAGGTTGTAAGGGCTGTTTCAGGCTGGCTGAAAACGCTGTGGACAAACAATCAATACAGGTTGAAACTGCATTATCGACGACCACCCCCTCCCCCTCCCCCCCCATATCCCGGGAAGTAAGTACCATATGGGCCGCCGGCTGAAAGCCGGCTCAATACACGAGCGCTACACACAGAAAATTTCCAGAATCCCAACCCCCGTTTCCTCCGTTTCCCTCCTGCCCCTCCTACCCCTTGACGGCCCGACACCCTTCCTATGGCCCGATGGTCAGGTAAGGCTAGCTAAGGCCTCATAAGGCTATGTGGGGCTGCGTGGGCTATATGGGTCTCGGGGCTTTAGGATTAAAAAAAGCTTAGAGGAATTTTCTGGGATCCTAGCCTCTCTCTTATGCGGGATACTATTTATTGTATGAAACTTATAATGGAAGGTTGGCGCAAATACCTCAAAGAAGAGAAGAAAGATAATTCTTTATTGGGCGTTGTTACTGACTATAATCCTGGATATCATCTTAATTTAGCTCTTATTGATTTGGCATATATTAAAAATCAATTGCAACAATCGCAAAATATTAACGATTTTATAAAAAAATTATCTAATAAGGAAATACACGAAAAAGCAGTTGCCGGCTATATCGAAACAATGCCAATTTCGTTACTGGCCAAAGGCACCGGAATATTCTATGTGGGTGGTCCGTGTTCTGATACCAATATGGTTGTTAGATCGATGGCGCCCGGTAGGGGAGAAGAGCTTTATAATGCCTTGCTGGGGGCTGCATCACTAAGAGGAAGGTATATAACGTCGGATCGAAAGCAAGTGTCTCCTGGGGCGCGACGGCGGTGGTCTAAGATTGATCAACAGACAGATGACGAGGTGCCCCCTGATACTGAGCCATATACGGGGAAATTTGATGATTTCCGCAATCGTAAAACTGAACCAAGAGACGATGATTGTCAAGTCTATGGAATAGAACATCTAGACAAAGGTTATCAAGACGATAAACAGGTTGACTTTTACAAGCAACTAGAGTATAATTTAAATACATTCTTCGAAAAAGAGATCGAACCTTTGTTTGATGAGCCTGGATTTTTTGGTAAATTGTTTGGGGCGACGCCTAAAAATAAAGCCAATAAAATTAAAGCAAAATTAATAAAATTGGGGCGAAGAAGTTTTATCGATTGGGAAATAGCTGGCAAACCATGGCCTCGGAAATAATAAACATGCAAAACATCACCATTAATTCATATGAATTCACCAGACAAAATAAAACCAATGTTATTGGAAAGAAAGATTGCTCCACTGTAAGGGGTTCTCTGGTGATCGTTGAAGAGGAACCGATAGTGCGAGTAAATTGGGGACCAAAAGTTCGGGTGCCGGCCAATACCGCCTTTCAAATAAAACATCCTGTTTTTAAAAATATTACTTATATCTTTAAGGATATAAGATTCGAGAACTACAGGAAAAAAACAACACTACTTGAATATCTATTGACATCAAAAGGTATAATAAGAAAATACCCCCAGGGCCTTTAACCCCCACTTGATACTACTTATAAACAAGGAGTGCCCACTATGAAATTAACCAAAGCACAGTTGAAACAGATTATCAAGGAAGAGCTAAAAGCCACGATGGACGAGGGGCTTTTTGGGAAAGCGATGGATGTAATGGGCGTCGGTGGTGCCGCGGGAAGAATTTGGCGGGCATATCAAATGATGCATCCGGGGGATTTCACCCGGATGATGCGCGGAATGAAACCGGGTTCGCCGGCATCGAGTTCTTTCGATCCAAACGCCCTTATCAAAGACCCCAAGGCTGTCAAGGCTGCCATTAACACTCTCGACCAGGCACGACAGGCTCGGACGGCGCACGAAAAAGAACAAATCGTATCTAGTCTTGATCCAGTTGCTCTTGAGGGTGCGATGAAGGTTCTCGAAGATGTCGCTGGGGCGTCAAAGCTTCGTCATAAGATAGATCCGAAAGCCCAACAAGATGCCCGAGAGCTTCGGGACCTTATTCGCTAAATATAAACTATAAGTAAAATCTATGTTTTTTAGCCGGATGTCCGAACTATTTATTGTATGAAGCATCTATTTGAAAATTGGCGGAACTACCTGAATGAAGATTTTGCCCTAGAAGAGGGCAAAGCAGAGGATATTATAAAAAAATATCCCGAGCTTCAAGCTGCTTTTGACCTCGGTGTCAAAAAACCTCAATATTTGGGCTGGCTGGGCAAGCGAATGGGTGATGTTCCCGTCGCAGATGCCGTCAAGGCTGTGCAAGCGTTTGATCAGGCGAAAGCGCTCTTGAAAACCAAGAAAAAGAATACTGATATTTATGCTTATAAGTCAATTCAGGACCTCGAAGATGTTCTTGCGGCCGTTGGGCCGTCCAGGGGCGAGAAAGAACGCGAGGCTGAAGGGGAGGCAATCCATCTTGGTCAGTTTGGCGACTGGAAGGTTGAGGTTCCGCTCACCATGAAGGCGGCTTGTCAACTGGGCAAGGGGACCGACTGGTGTATTGCGAGAACAAAGGCCGCCAATTTGTTCATGCGGTATGTTGAACAGCCGAACATGGTGTTGATTATCCTTACCAGAAAGGGTGTTGATTCAAAGGAAGATCCAACTGCCAAGCTTAATGTTGGTTTTAAGGAAAGTTCTCCTGTTTTCGAGCGCGTGCCGGGCATTCTCGGGGGCGTTACTGTCGATGCTGCGAACGAAGGGCTTACTGAGGAGAGATTAAAAGAAATCCTTGGTCAGCAATATCAACCGATTATGCGTGCGATGCAGGCGCAAGTGGATAAAATGGGTGGTGTACACCCTGCAAGGGCGGAATTCGAAAAGAGAAGGGCGGAAGAAGATCGACTTCGGGCCATCAAGCAAGCGAAATTCGAAAAGAGAAAGGCCGAGGTTGAGGCTTTGGCTCTGGATGGGGCCAAGAATATGGATTTGCACCAAGAATATACGGCGAACTTCCGCGGAACTCACAAGTGGTTCGAAATATACACTAAAAAAGTTGTTCAATCCGACCCAATACCGGAGGTGGTCGATTCAATCCTTGAAGATTGGCGCGCCCTTCCGGCGACGGTGGTCTTCGCGTTGGCCGAGAACCCGCGCACGGATCCGGAGATTTTGGATCGTCTGTTTGAAAAAACTCAGGGCCCGGGTGGGTCCGCATTGGCTGTCTCCATCGCGAGCAATCCGAATGCATCGCCCGAAGTATTGACTCTTTTGTCAACTGTTGGGGATTCCCTTACCAGAAGCAAAGTTGCCAAACACAAATCGACACCGCTTGAGGTATTGGTTGCGTTGATCGATGATATATCTTGGCATGTGGTGGAACGGTTGGCCCAGAGAGGGGATTTGCCAAAAAGCATCGCGATGCGGTTGGCCGACCACGAGTCGGCCATGGTTCGAAGGTGGCTTGCTTGGGGCACAAGGCGACACACGCCCGAGGTTTTGATTAAGTTGGCTTCGGATGAAGACGAAAGAGTAAGGCGGGAAGTTGCGCAACACCTCAACGCTCCATTGGAAGCCTTGAAAATCCTTGTGAAAGATCCCGAACCCAGGGTTCGGGCGCTGGCTGGGGAACACCATAACTGGACAATGCTTGGTCGAGCCCAGCTTGGTGCTTCTGACTTATACAAAAGAATATTTAAAGAGGAGCTTGAAGCTGCTCTTCGTGAAAAAAAGAGGAGAAACTTGTGAAACTCCTACTTGAAAATTGGCGAGGTTATTTGAATGAGCAGCAATATTCTTGGCCAGATCCGGAATTGGGTGGATATATAAAACTTGAAAAATGGACAAAAGGATTTGCTTTACGTGCTCATATCTCAAGAAAAAAGAAAGTTAGTAGTAAGATGTTTGTTATCTTCCCCATGCTTGAACCTTATTTTAAAGATGAGAGGCTTCCTAAATTTGAAGAATGGGGCTCGGGAATAACTTCAGAAAAAGCCGAAAAGATGATGTGTGTATCTTTTTCGGGGGGGGTGAATCACGAGTACAAGAGGAAAGGTGTTGCAACCGATATGTATGCAGCCGCAATATATCATGGCTTAGAAAATAATAAAAAACTCTTAGCTCATCATGGCTTTTGCACTCCAGGTGCGCCCCAACACGGCGCTCTGCCGCTTCTGAGCAAAAAATTAATAGAACTGGGTTTTCTTGATCCCCCGATGTACGAAATAGGCAGGGATCCCGGGCGGTCGTGGCCGGCCGGATATACGGAAGATCTCCCCCTGTTCCCATTGGGCAGAAAAGACAAAATAATTAAATACCTTGAAAAGAGAGGAATAGAACTGAAATGAAACTTATAATGGAAAATTGGCGGGGATATGTAAATGAAGTTAACCGTGCAGGGCGGGCCAAAGAGATAAGTAAGCAAATAGCAAAGGACAATCCTCATGCGATAAGTATGTTTTATGAGTGGCTCGTTAACGAGAAAAAAGATCAGGTATTTATAAATTGGATTAAAATTCACAAGGAACGCGTAAAGTACATGGCTCTCCGGCAAGCAGGGAAAGAAGAAGTAAAAGACGACTGGGGGCCCATGGTGCCGGTAGAGACTAGAACAGTATTGAAGCACGTAAGTTTTGAAATAGATGATCCTAACTATACTCATTGTGAAAGTCCGGATGGGCGCGTCCCTTGGCAGCAGAGTCCATGGGAAGTTAACCTCGTAGATATAAGTGGCAATCCGCTACTTCGCCGAGACCGCGGTACGAGACGGGCTCTTGATCATCGGTACCTGGGGCGAACGGGGCAGGCACAAGATGTACAACGTAGAGATGAGTTTGTCCGAGCTTTTAAAAGCACATTGAAGCATGTTGACAAAATCAAAATGAAATTTCCTTATGATGTTTTTCCTGATGATGAAGAAGATTCAAATATAGAAGAAGTGAAGTGGCCGTGGTCATGGAAAAAAGAAACCACCCCCGTGCGCGCAGCAGAAAAAAGTTCTTGTCGAACTGAACTTTGTTGTAAAAAGAAATTGATATATTTGGATGCGACAATGTGGGCCACCATTAGATGTCCTTACACGAGGCCTTCGTCTGGTGATTTGACCACCGAAAACATGCGAGAAGCTAGACAACCTGGCGAGTTGACGACATATGAAAAGTGTGCTAGAGATCTTAGGGATCTGAAAAAAAGCGAAACAGAAATGGATCCATATGAGTTATCGACGGATGCGGACGAGGAACAAGATGAAACTCCTACTTGAAAATTGGCGACAGTATGTGCTTAAAGAAGCTTATATCTTGGATGACGACTTCTTTGATGCCTCGATCCAACAATTGTTCGATAAACTCAAGGATTTCGGCGATAATACTTGGATATTCTTTGATACAGAGACCACAGGCTTTAAACCAGAGAGCGCACAGCTAACAGAGATTGGCGCGATATCTGCAAAGCCCGTTAACTGGCAGTTTACC
>Ga0080013_1001659_pt1 | contig 28626 bp, 17 predicted proteins | sample ETNvirenome_6_85_FD_69236 | JGI IMG/M metagenome (GOLD analysis project Ga0080013, IMG submission 69236) | Marine viral communities from the Pacific Ocean - ETNP_6_85 (SPADES assembly) (version 2) | ecosystem: Environmental > Aquatic > Marine > Oceanic | place: Pacific Ocean | collected 2013-06-19 | reverse complement strand
AGCCCGCGTTGCAGTCGAAACCAATGGACAAGAAGGCGGTCAGTTAGATTTTCAAGTTGCCTCTCACGACGGTGAGATGAATACCGGCTTAAGACTTAAGGATGGTTCGGCTGAAGATGAAATCGATGTTACAATAGGCGCCGGCGCTGATTCTCTCACCACAATCGCTGGTGATTTAGACATACCAAATGGTGGTTTTGCTCTGGGATCGGATGCCTCTGGCGACATGTATTATCGAAATGCCAGCGGGGTTTTAACCAGAATCGCTGTTGGTAGTAACAATCATGTGCTTACATTAGATGGGGCAGTTCCCGGCTGGGAAGCTGCCTCTGGAGGCGGTAGCCCCGCAGCAGATGATATTTCGACTGGTGATGGAGCTGTAAGTATCGCAACCACATCTGGCAACATCACCATTGATGCTCAGGCTAACGATGCAGATGTGATTATTAAAGTAGATGACAACGGTTCGTCTGTAACTGCTGTAACTTTTGACGGTAGCGATGAAGGAAACGCTATATTCGTAAATGACTTAAAACTGTCTTCCGATTCGGCCGCAATTCACTGGGGAGCCAACAATGAGGTTACTTTAACTCATGAACATGATGTAGGACTTGTGCTGACACACCTAGCTTCAGGCGATGATAAGCCGGTTAAACTAACCCTAAAGTCTGAAGAAGATGACATTACCAGCGGTGAAGTTATCGGTGCAATAGATTTCAAAGGTGGAGACAGTGGTGGTACCGATGCCGTCTTGGTTTGTGCTGGTATTGAAGCCGTTGCTACAGATACTCATGCTGCTGACAATAATGCTGCCAAGCTTTCATTTAAAACCGGCGCATCCGAAGCCGCGGCAGAGAAGATGCACCTATCAAGCGGCGGTGATCTTGCAATTGTAACAGATGGAGCCTCAATATTCTTTGGAGCAGACTCGGAAATAGAATTGCGCCACGTTGCAGACGACGGCCTTATATTAAAGCATGTCGGAACAGGAGATGGGAAAGAGCCCAGCCTTACTTTCCAGGCCGGCGATAACGATATCGCCGCTGACGATGTACTCGGTTCAATTTTCTTCCAGGCCCCCGATGAAGGCGCTGGAACAGACGCTGTTTTGGTTGCTGCTGGTATTGAGGCGGTATCTGAAGGTAACTTTGCTGCTGATAACAACGCAACGAAACTTTCGTTCTTGACCGCTGCTTCCGCAGCTGCAGCCGAGACAATGAGCTTGTCTTCTGCTGGTAATTTAACAGTCAGTGGAACTATAACTTGCGCAACGAGCCTTACTATTGGCAGCGCTGCGATGGTTGAGGCTGATTTAGAAAAACTTGATGCCATTACGAACGGTACCGCCGCGGCAAGCAAGGCTGTTGTGCTGGATGGTAGCAAAAATATTGCAACTATTGGAACTCTTGGTTGCGGAGCTATCACCTCTACTGGTAACTCGGGCATGGCCCAACTTACCACCTCTGGAAGAATAATTGTTGACGACACCACTGCTGCAACATCTACGACGGATGGCTCTTTGCAGACAGATGGTGGACTAAGCGTTGCTCTTGATGCGGTTGTCGGTGATGACCTGATCCTTTTGAGCGATGCATCAGTTATTCATTTTGGTACAAACTCAGAAGTTACCTTAACTCATGAGCACGATGTTGGTCTTATTTTAGAAGGTAATGGCGTATCAGAATGCCCAATCTTTACTCTTAAAAATACAAACAACGATGCAACCGGCGGAACGCTTAAATTTCTTAAAGATGGCGGCAACGTTGCTGATAACGATGTTATCGGTAACATAACCTTTGTCAGCGAAGATGACGGCGACAATGCTCACACTTTTGCTTCAATTGTTGCCACAATCCCAGACATGACAGGTGGCGCCGAAGAAGGTAAATTAACTCTCAACGTGGCCTCTCACGATGGAGAGATCCAGCCCGGGCTTATTGTTGCGTCTGGCGATGCTGAAGATGAAGTTGATGTGACAATTGGAAATGGGGGCGCCTCAGTCACCACAACCGCAGGAGCCTTATCTGTCACCAGTAATGCCTTTATTGGTGGATATGCTCACTATGACTCTAGTCCTGCTGATACTGTTGCTTCCGGAGTCACAGCCACGTTCACAGCAGGAGAAGATTTGGAAACTGGCGAATGCGTCTACTTTAAGTCCGATGGCAAGATGTGGAAAGCTGTCGCGACGGCTGCAGCTACAACAGCATGTGTTGCCATGGCCACGGCAGATATATCTGCTGATGCCACCGGCGTGTTCTTATTGAAAGGATTTTTGCGCGCTGACACTAATTTTCCAACTTGGACCGTTGGGGGTAGACTTTTCACTCCCGAAGCTGAAACGTCTGGACACAACGTTCCCGAACAGACTGCACCCGATACAGATGGAGACTTTGTTCAGGTTGTTGGATGGGCAGTCGACGGAAATACCGTTTACTTCTGTCCCGATAGTACGATTATTGAGGTAGCCTAATGGCGCTAGAAACGGTCAATGGCGTAGCTTGTGCGAACATTCAATCAATTAACAATGTAGCAAAGGGAGATGCCGAGGCAGTTAATTCTGCTGGAACCTGTGCCGCCGGCGCATCTTATTCTATCGTTTGGTTTGCAACGGGGGACGATGGCCGCGGCGCCACTAGTACAGATGGACAAAATTGGACCGAAGGTGTACTTGGCCACTCTAATGGCACAGCTCATAGGGGAGTTGCTTTCGGAAATACAGGTAGTTACGACGAGGGCTGCTGGGCCATAGCCAAGGCTAGCAATACCATGGAGGCTTTATGGGCCTTTAATAAAACGCCTGAAATAGGCGTTAGCGCCTCTTGGCAGTCGGCGAATCTTGCAGGAAGCCGAGCAGCCCGTTCAGTCCTGTACGATGAAAAAAATGGTTACTTCCTGTTTGGTGCAAAAAGTTTGACAGCTGCTAAAACTATTCCGACCGCTAGTATAAGCACCTTGGCACAAAACTGGCCCGGCAGCGGAGATTCAGGCTCATACAGCGATTATTCTGATGCATCCGCCGACAAGGGCCATATCCATTCAATGGGTACCGATGGAGCTGGAAACAATATGGTTGGAATTGTTGATCAAGATTTGGTTCTTGGCCAATTAACTGGAGACAGCAACACAAGATACAACTGGACACAAGTTTCAGGTTCAAAGTTTTTGCAAGAGGGCTCATCGCGGGCCATTAATGGAGTTGCATATGGAAATGGTGTTTGGGTGATTGCCGGCGCCTCCGGAAAAATGAAGCGATCTACGAATAATGGTTCCACATGGGAAGATATTTCAACAGGAACTACCAACAATATTCAGCATGTTGCATTCGGTGGCGCCGGCGACAGTACTGCAAATGTATGGATGTTTGTCGGCGGCAGCGGAGATCTGTATCGAAGTACGGATGGCGCCGCAAGCTGGACGGAATTAGATCCTGGCCACAATATACAAATGAGCGGAATTGCATCCGATGGTTCTGGCAGCTGGGTTGCTGTTGGCAATGCTGGAAAGTTTGGTTATAGTGATGATGACGGTGCAACATGGACATTCGGAACCTCTAGTCAGGGTAATGACATAGACTGGTACTCTGTGGCAATAAACAGAATGTTGCCACTTGAAGCTGGATAAACAATGGAGCAAAAAAGATGAGCATTAATATAGTGATAGTCGAGAACGACGTTAATCAGTATAATTTCCAAATGCTGGAAAAAGAGGAATATAAGAAACACCACGCAGACACAGATCCTGATTTTTTCTCAAATAACGCGGACTCTGTTGAGAATCCAGGTGCCAAGTATATTTCCATGACTGTAACAGAAGATGGAGAATATGATGAAATTATATGTGTCGCCGCGGAAAAACGAGACGTTGCAACAAGTTTTGACGATTCTGGTGAAGCGGTGTTGAAGATTAGATCAACTGCCGGCTTTTTTAATATTGTTAAAGATATGAGAATTTATGTCGCACAAGTTATTGAAATAGCCGGTTGATATAAAATTGGATTTTTAACGCTATAGCTACTATTTATTTGTGACGAAATTTTATTATTAGGAGACTTTTTATGTCCTCATTGTTAGAACAAGCAATTGTTGATGCAAAAGCCTTAAAAGAGGCCGCATTAAAAAACGCAGAATCTGCAATTATTGAAAAATATGCCCCAGAAATTAAAAAAGCTATGACCACATTGTTGGAACAGCCAGATCTGGGCGCAGAAGCCGCTCTTGGCGCCGCCGCCGGCGCCGGCCAAGATGTAGATTTAGGACTTGATGTCCCCCCCGCAGCTCTAGAAGGCGAAAACGCCTGTCCCTGCCCAGACGAGGGTGAGGCCACAGAGATTGAAATTGATCTTGCTGACCTTAAAAAGATGGCAGAAGAGCTGCCAGTCGATGAACCCATGGATCTTGGGCCGCTTGCCGGTACCGAAGAAGAGGGTGAGTTAGATCTAGGATTAGAAGAGGAAATTGAAATCGATGAAGATCTGTTGGGCCTGTTTGAGTATGCTACGGCAGCCAAAGAAGAGTCCAAAGAGGACAAAGAGGACAAAGAGGGCAAAGATAAAGATGATGCAGAAGAGCAGAATGAGGAAATCGACTTAGATGATCTCGATCTATCGGATCTTATCGAAGAATTGGTTGTCGATATGCAGCCACAAAAGGGCGGTTGGGCAGGCACTCCCCAGGCACAATTGGATTATGCCGAAGAGGTTGAGGTAGCCCGCAGACAATCGACCCAATATAAAGAAGAAAAAGAAGAATTTGAAAAAGCTGTTGAAGACCTCCAGGAAGAAAAAAAGGTTTTGAAACAGCATATGAATGAATTAAAACAGGCGCTAATGCAAATGAAAGATGAGCTTGAAAATGTGAATCTTTCAAATGCGCGCTTATTATACACGAACCGAGCATTGAGAAGTGTCTCCTTGAATGAGCGACAAAAAAACAAAATTGTCGATGCAATTTCTAAAGCAGGTTCAATTGATGAAGCGAAGGTAATTTACGAAACCCTTCAGAGCACAGTGGGATCTACTAACAGTAGAAGAAATCCACAATCACTGAGCGAAGCAGTTTCTCGTCCATCTTCAATCATCCCCAAACGTAAGCCCCAGCAAAATACAGATGATTTATTCGTTGATCGAATGAAGCGTCTTGCGGGGATTAAAAATTAAATAATAAAAATCATTAAGGAGATTAAAAAATTATGTCTATTTTAAATAAATTAACTGAAGGCATTGTAAATCGAGACCTTAAGAAAGAAGGTACCGCGCTTCTCAGTAAGTGGGAGCGCACTGGTCTTCTAGAGGGATTGGGTGATGACCGTAAAAAGAACGGCATGGCTCGTCTACTAGAGAATCAGGCAAAGGAACTTCTTCGAGAGGCTTCTACAATGTCCGGTGGAGACGTTGAGGGTTTTGCCGCAGTCGCATTCCCCATCGTCCGTCGAGTCTTCGGTGGTCTTATTGCTAACGACCTTGTGTCTGTTCAGCCAATGAGCTTGCCCTCTGGACTCATTTTCTTCATGGATTTCCAGATGAATTCCGTCCGTCTAACCCAGACCGGTTCAAATTACTCTAACAGTAAGGTGTCCCTGTATGGTGGTGGCCGTGTTGCTTCTGAAATCACTGGTGGTGTCAGTCTTTCTGGCGATGATCTTGAAAGAGGGTTCTACTCTCTAGCTCAGGGTTACGCCTCCCCAACTGGATCTGCTACTTTGTCAGAAGCTGTAGTTGTTGCTACTGGTGTTGTTGGTTCTGGTACCGGCGACGATGCTGATGGTGCCGTAACGGTCGCCTCTTTGGGTGGATCCCAAGTTGCAACCTCACTCAGCAAGCTTTGTAAGTATGACCCAGATCTTTCTGGTTCTGCTGTCGTTGTTGTGACGTTTACTGGTGATTCTGAGCTATCTCAGCTAAACCTAGACAACCTCATTTCAATCACTGGTCAGGGTCTTAGTGCTGCCGCAAATGCAGCCGCTGATAGCTCTTATGACATTGCAAAATGTCGTCAGATCAAGCGTCTAAACCAATTGGTTGGAAAGTCAGCCGATAAAAAAGATGCTGGCCCTCGCGATCTAGATGTTACCAACGCTACAGATACTACTCTTGTCATGGTATTTGAGAGTACTGCAAGTAACCCCGGATCTCACGATGGACCTTACGAAGATGTGGCAACGCACTTTGGTAAAGGTGGTACAGGTAAGGATCTTGCCGTCACTTTCGCAATTGATGACAAATTCGCTGCTGGTGGAGCAATTGGTTCCGTTGTCGGTTCTACAACCTGGGGACTTGAGAATGAAGAAAATATTCCCGAGATCGACCTGAAGGTTGACTCCGTTGCTGTAACTGCCAAGACCAAGAAGCTCAAGGCTAAGTGGACTCCAGAGTTGGGACAAGATCTTAACGCTTACCACAACCTTGATGCCGAAGTTGAGCTTACTAGCATCCTCTCTGAGCAAATTGCTCTTGAGATCGATCGCGAGATCCTCAACGACTTGGTTCAGGGCGCCACCGCCGCAACTTACTACTGGGCAAGAATGCCTGGAATGTTTGTTGAGCGCGAGACTGGCGCAGAAGTTGGTGCTGCCACCAAGGCTCCCGACTTCACCGGTACAGTGTCCGAATGGTATGAGACTCTCATTGAGACAATCAATGATGTATCCGCTCAGATCCATCGTAAGACGCTACGTGGCGGTGCTAATTATGTCGTCTGCAGCCCCGAGGTTGCTAACATCCTTGAATTCACCTCTGGATTCCGCGCAAGCGTTACCCACGATGAAGACAAGGGACAGATTGGTGCACTCAAGACCGGTTCTTTGAGTAGAAAGTTCGACGTTTACGTCGATCCTTACTTCCCTCGGAATGTCGTCCTAGTTGGCCGTCAGGGTGGTAGCTTCCTCGAAAGTGGCTACGTTTACGCCCCATACGTCCCTCTACAGGTGACTCCTACGATCTTCGGTGTCGAGGACTTCGTACCCCGCAAGGGTGTGATGACTCGGTACGCCAAGAAGATGGTTCGTCCCGATATGTATGGACTCGTAATTGTACGCGGCCTACTTGGTGAGAGCGGCTCCGAGAGCTAATCGATAAACCAAAAATAAGAAGCCCCCGTTCGCAAGAGCGGGGGTTTTTTGCTTTGAGGTACTACTTAAAAGTGATGAGGGAACTCGCTGCTGGTCAGCGGATCTTTTATCGGGATTATATTTAATACTTTAGGAGGGAAAAAAATATGCCTATTCAACCAAATATCGCAAGATTAAAAAAATTGCTTAACCGAGATGATGGTCTTGGTGGCGAGTGTACCGTACATGGACACAGGATTAAAATAATGGACGTAACTGCCAACAAAACTTTGGTAGCCAAGGACAGCGGAAAAATTATCTTGGTTCACCCGGCTGCTGCAACTACTATTACTCTGCCCACCATTAGTTCTAGCATCAAAGGCTGGAACTGCGCGATCATCTTGGATGATAGCGCTACTGGCTTGGACCAGAATATGGACTACACGGTCGACATCGATCTTGGAAGTGGTACTAACCTAGCAAATGTTGGCCTGATCCTTGAAGTTGACGGCTCCACCGGTGACAACTGTCTGGCCAATGACGATTTCGTAACATGCAGCGCTAATGCTAGTTCCGGCGACAGATTCGACATCTTTACTGATGGTAATAGATGGTATGTGTACGGCTTGGTTAAGGACGCAACCGAATGTGTCTTTGCTACTGCAGGAAGTTAATAACCAATCTTGTTTTAAAAAATCTTTATTTTTCCCCGACCCCATTGTGGGTCGGGGTTTTCTATTTCAGAAAACTAATTATTGATACGGAGGGATTTATGCATGGCTCGCCCAACACTAACACCAGTAAGTCAAACAAGCAAATCTATTTTGCCAGTCACGGGAAACGCAGATGACGTATCCGGCTCTTTGGCAATTGGTGCATATGTAAAGTACACAGACTCAAATAACAACACTTTTACAACTGGAACAGAATCTTTTTTATCAGGTGCTGCTGCCCAGGTTGAATACACTTATAGAAAATTAGGCGGTGAAGTATTAGATATCGAATTATCGGCCTCAAATGTTTATGCAGCTTATGAAGAGGCGTGTTTAGAATATTCATATATAATTAATATACATCAATCAAAAAACATCTTGTCTGATGCTCTTGGAAATACGACAGGAACATTTGATCATCGTGGAAATGTAGTTACAGGCCCCGAAGGTGTAAACTTAAAATATCCAAGATTCGAATTTGCATACGCCCGCCGAGTTGCCGATGGCCTTTCTGAGGAGGCGGGAGTCGGAGGTACCCAGCCATTTTATTCTGCATCGATTGCAACAGTCAAGTCTCAGCAAGAATATAATTTGCAAGATCTGATTATTTCCGCATCAGTTAACAATTCTGACGCTGCTGGTAATGGAAGTGTTCCGTTTGCCGGGTTATTGACAGATGGTAATGATAATGGATATAAAAAGATTCTAGTTAGAAAAGTTTATTATAAGACACCACAAGCCATGTGGAGGTTCTATGGATATTATGGTGGAATTGGTGTTGTTGGTAATTTAAATACATATGGTCAATTTTCGGACGATTCTACGTTTGAATTAATACCGGCGTGGCAAAATAAACTGCAGGCCATGGCATATGAAGACTCGATATATACAAGGATATCTCACTATTCGTATGATCTTAGGAACAATAAATTAAGACTGTACCCAATTCCAGACGCTCACGCCCCAGAATATTTTTGGGTTGAGTTCACAATTCAAACTAATGTTTGGGATGAATATTCGAACGAGTCAACCATTGGAACTGCTGGTGTTAATAATATGAATACATTGCCGTTTGATAATGTACCATATGAAAATATAAATGCAATTGGAAAACAATGGATCCGAAGGTTTGCGCTGGCTCTCACAAAAGAGACGCTTGGCCAGATTAGGAGCAAGTTTTCCACAGTTCCAATTCCAGGCGAATCCGTAACATTAAACGGGCCCGCGCTAATAACCGAAGGAAAAGACGAGCAGGATAAACTGCGAACAGAGCTTAAAGAAGTCCTTGATCTTCTTGAGTATACTGACCTTATTAAAGGAGATGCAGAGCTTGTTGAGGCGACAAATAAGATTCTTAAGGAATCTCCGTTGCCAATATTTGTAGGGTAAATAAATGTCTGACGATTGGAAACAACCAGAAGCCCCACCGCCTCCGCTTTTCTTGGGAAAGAAAGAGCGCGATCTTGTTAAACAAGTAAATGACGAATTAATTGAACGTGTAATTGGACAGCAAATTATTTATTATCCAATTGATGTTAGTCGAACAAATTTTCACCCACTCTATGGCGAAGCGATAGAAAAAACATTTTTACCCCCTGTCCGCGTTTATGCCTTGGTTGAGTTTGAGGGAATTAAAACAAAGTTCGCCGCTAGCGCCGCCTTAGACAAAGAGGTGGCCATTAATATACACTTCCACAAGAGAAGACTAACTGAGGATCAAGATTTGTTTGTTCGCGAGGGCGACTTTGTTTTATATGGTGATATATATTATGAGATAGTAACACTAGCAGAACCTAAACAATTGTTCGGCCAAATTGATCATAGAGTGGAGATTGTGGCTAGATGTGTACGCGCAAGAGAGGGTCTTTTTGATGGCAGTTGATTTTCTAGAGCCACCGGATTGGGAACATCCAGAGTTGGCGCCAATAAAAACCATCGAATTTCAGCCATCTTCGCTGGAAACGATAGATCAGGCATTATATAATTGGCTATATGAAGAATTAAGAATCTTTGCAACGACCAACAAGGGAAGAAAAAGGGTGCCTGTCATTTGGGTCTCCACTGAAAGAGCTTTTCAAATTAAAAATAATAAGGAATTAAGAGATGATAATGGAAACCTTAAGCTACCCCTTATTACGATCGAAAGAACTTCAGTGGTGAAGGATCCAACAATGCATGGAAGATTGACAGCAAATATTTTTCCTGTTAATGACGCCCGCGGCGGTACAGTTAAAATAGGGCGAAAAATCAATCAAGAAAAAACTTCGCTATTTGCATCGAATCGAGCTGCGCGCAAAGTCGGCGGCGGAAGAGATACCGACAATTCTGATGATGTTGCCCCTGGATCCTTTGCCAGCAGTTCTGTTGGCGATGCGCAGCAATACTATCCTAGAGCCAATAAATTAATTGTTTACGAAACAATGTCTATACCTTTACCTGTTTATGTTAATTTGAATTATTCGATCACCTTAAAGACAGAATACCAGCAACAGATTAATGAGCTGCTGACGCCATTCTTAGTAAGAACTGGCCAGATAAATAATTTTAACCTTCATGCAGACGGCCACAGGTTTGAAGGGTTTTTGCCTAAAGATTTTGGCTCTAATAATAATGCGAGTGACATAGGCGAAGAGGAAAGGATTTTTGAGACAAAATTTGATATTAGAGTTCTTGGACACTTAATCGGAGAAGGCGACAACCAAGAGAGGCCGAAAATTACAATTAGAGAAAATGCAGTCGAATTTACCCCACCCCGGGAGCGTACCATATTGGGCGATAGGCACCCTGAAGCGGTAGATCCAGCCGAAACTTCTAATAATCCAGAGGCCATGCCATCAGTTCCTGCAGCAAACACGACACGCTCTTATGCTGATCAACAATCAGCAGCTTCTCAAGCCCAATCTCAGAACCCAGAGGCCTCCCCAACGACCGATACCGGAACTGAGTTATCGGATCCATCATTTATTAGCATTTAGCATTGATTAATTTTAAAATGTTGTGGGACTTTAGAAGCGAAACCAACTATTTACTACATGAAAAGTCATAATATATGTTTATGAAATGATATCTAGCAATATGGCTCTTAAGGAGAATCCCCAATATGTCAGTTAAAAAATTTAAGTTTGTATCCCCAGGAATATTCGTAAATGAAATCGATAATTCTTTCGTGCCAAAAGCGCCCGCCGGCGTTGGCCCAGTTATTATCGGAAGAACCGAACGCGGCCCCGGGCTCCGTCCGGTTAAAGTTTCATCGTTTTCAGAGTTTGTCGATGTTTACGGTATGCCTATTCCCGGGGGCAGAAACAACGATGTTTGGCGCCACGGAAACTACGTTGGACCCACATATGCAGCTTATGCCGCACAAGCTTATTTGAGAGCTGGAGTCGGCCCAGTCACAATGATCCGTCTACTAGGCGACTATCATGACAATGAAACAACTTCTGCTGGATCCGGAAAAGCCGGCTGGAAGACCGACGCGTCACACAACGCGTCACGGGCCAGCAATGGCGGCGCCTATGGATTGTTTATTATCGAGTCGGGCTCTTCGGCAGTTGCGGCCCCACCGGGTGTTGATGGCGGCGCTGATCATTCTGGCAAGCAGATGTCCGGTACATTAGCTGCTGTTTGGTATCTGCAAGAGGGATCAATCGAACTTACCGGTAGTGATACTGGTCACTTGCACGGCGGGGATGAAGTCGCGCTTTCTGGTTCCGGTATCTTGCTGAACAATGAAGGCGCTAATCACGAATATAAGGCAATTATTAAAGACGCTGACGGAAACACTGTGAAATTGGCATCTTTCAACTTTGATGACACCTCCGATATTTATATTCGCAAAGTCTTTAACACAAACCCAATTTTGACAAATACAGCAGTTACAAGAACCGCTCAGACAGAGAAATATTGGCTTGGCGAGACATATGATAACGCCCTAAGAAAGGTATTGGCCAAGAATGGCATTACAGCGACTAATGATGGCGCGTCTCATGGGTGGATCACCGGAATTGGTAGTGGTAGTAACCACCACGGCCTTCAAAAAAGATCGATGCAAGATTGTGAAACTGGATGGTTTATTTCGCAGCACCTTGACACTGCAAATGTGTCCAACTATGCTCCAGAAGATATGCAGAAACTCTTTAAGCTCGTTGGCTTAAGTCACGGCGAATGGCTCCAGAGAAATCTTAAAGTTTCTATTACCGATATTAAGAAATCAACAAGACCAGATATTGATCCAGTTGGCTCTTTTGCGGTCGAGGTTCGAAGAATCGAAGATAACGACAACGCGGTCCAGCTAGTTGAGAGGTTTTCCAACTTAAGCTTAGATCCAACATCTCCTAACTACATCGCACGTAGAATTGGTGATATGTATGTTAAGTGGAGCGATGTTGAGAAAAGACTTAGGTCATATGGAAGATATAAGAATAATTCTAAGTTTGTCCGAGTTGTGATGAACGAGGATGTCGATTCTGGCGTGACCAACCCTGTATTATTACCATATGGTGTTCATGGTCCGGTTAGATATGGATCCTTCTCCTTCATCAGCGGTACCGCCGGCAGCGGCGTAGATTCAGTTTGGCAAGGCGGCGGCGGATCCGCAGGAGCAAACAATAAGGGCTTCAATGTCTTTGCTAGATTTGCTGGAGACATCCCTGGTGGTGGTGGTAGCGGCACTGCAGTACACGCTGTGGCAGATATCGATGACTTGTTTGTCAATGTTGGCCAGCTAGCAATTACCGGTAACATTGAATTTCCTGCTGTGCCATTGAGAGTTTCGTCTTCCGATGGAGCGCTCACCGACCCAACAAACGCATACTTTGGATTTCAGACCACAAAGACGGCTACATCTCTCGAATTCGATCCAAGTATTCCAGATCATTGTCGCCCTGTTTGCTCTGCGTTTGACACTTTCAACACGTCAAGCGATGGCCTAACAGAGTGGCAATGGGTGTTCTCTTTGGACGACCTTCGTCATGAGAGCAGCTTGGGCGATGTGCTTGTGCATGAGTCTGGATCCCGCGCTCGCAGCACATCTGTTAACAGCTCTAGCTACGGCCGCTGTCTAGAAATGGGGTATGATAAATTTACGGCACCATTTTTCGGCGGATCAGATGGACTAGATATTACAGAATCCGAGCCGTTCAGAAACACTGGACTCTCCTCTGGTACCGAATATAATAGTTACGCCTATTATTCAATCAAGAGAGCAATTGATACAGTTGCAGATCCGGAATTTGTTGAGATGAATCTTTTGACGATGCCCGGCCTTACAGAAAATACGCTAACAGACCACATTATATCGACATGTGAGAATCGCGGCGATGCCTTGGCGATCGTTGATTTGGATGGCGGGTATGTGCCTTTCACTGAAAATACTACTGCTCCAGCGGATCGAAGAGGCGCCGTAGCCGATGTGGTGTCAAATCTACAGAATAGAAACATTGACAGCAGCTACGGTTGTGCTTATTATCCCTGGATCATGATTAATGATGGTAGAACAGGCCAGTCCGTTTGGTTGCCACCCTCAGTTGTTGCTTTGGGGACTTTTGCTAGTTCCGAGAGAAGGTCAGCTGTCTGGTTTGCTCCAGCAGGATTCAACCGCGGAGGCTTAACCGAGGGATCTGCAGGATTGGCAGTCACCGGTGTTCGCGAACGCCTTACCTCGAAAGATAGAGACAAGCTCTACGATTCTAGAATTAATCCGATTGCTAGCTTCCCGTCAGAAGGTATTGTCATCTTTGGCCAGAAAACTCTACAGGCACGCACTTCGGCGCTCGATCGCATTAATGTTCGACGCCTGATGATTTACCTGAAGAAAGAAATTTCAAGACTTTCAACCAAGGTGTTATTCGACCAAAATGTGACTACGACCTGGAATCGCTTCAAGTCATTAGTTAACCCTCTCTTAAGAGGTGTCCAGGCCAGATTTGGTATTACAGAGTATCGTCTAATTTTGGACGAAACGACAACTACACCTGACCTTGTTGATCAGAATATCATGTATGCAAAAATTATGGTCAAACCAGCCAGAGCAATTGAATACATTGCAATTGACTTTACAGTTGCCAGTACTGGAGCATCTTTCGATGATTGATATTAAAGCAACCATTAATCAGCCAAGCTACTATATATTTATGAACAGGAGAATTAAGTAAATGACATTCTGGACCGATTATTCCAACGCCGCCGGTGAGAAGGGCGCGCGCGACCCAAAGAGAGCATATAAGTTTTATTTACAATTTACAGGTATCGAAGATTCGATTTGGTATTGCAAAAAAGTTACCAAACCATCCTTTACTGTATCTGAAACGCCTCACAAATTTTTGAACCACACGTTCTATTATCCAGGCAAAGTAGAATGGAACACTGTCAGCATTACGCTAGTAGATCCAGTCGAACCAGATGTCGCAACATCGTTTGCAAATGTAATTAAGACATCAGGATACAATATTCCATCTGGAGCAAAGGTCGACCAGTATACTACGATCTCTAAAGGAGCATCAGTCGCCGCGTTGGGCGATGTTGTAATTACCCAGATCGATTCCCAAGCCAATGCCCTCGAAACGTGGACTTTGCAAGGCTGTTGGATTAAAGATTTGAAATTCGGTGATCTAGATTATGATAGTGAAGATTTTACTTTGATCGAGATGGAAATTCGCTATGATTGGGCGACCCTTCAAGGCGTCGACGGCGGCAGTCTTCTATTGGAAGGTACCTCGACAGTTTGGGACCCAGCAACTAATGGTGGTTGAAAATTAAATTTTGAGAAAATAGGCATTTAAAACAGAGAGGTGTAATTTGCCACATAGAAATAATGAGGACAGAGTTGGGGCTCGACATACAGCAGCAACAGAGCCCCCAACTACTCCCGCAATGGATCAGGCAGCTGCCGGCGGCGTAGCGCCATTATCGTTTGTAGTCCCAACGGAATTTGTTGAACTACCGTCAAAGGGACTTTTTTATCCCGAGGACCACCCCCTCCATATGCAAGAGCATGTGGAGATTCGTCATATGACGGCAAAAGATGAGGATATTTTAACATCTAGAACTTTATTAAAGAAGGGTATCGCATTAGATCGAATGCTGCAGAATGTTATCGTTGACAAAAGAATTAAATTAAAAGATCTTTTGATCGGCGACAAAAATGCAATGCTCATCTCCGCGAGAATTAGCGGATATGGAAATATGTACAAGACTCAGATAGATTGTCCTGCATGCGGTGAGAAAAACGTTGATGACTTCGACCTATTTGATGCTGATGTTTATGATGGATCTGATTATGGGGATTATGATATTGCTCCCACCGAGAGCGGCACATACTTGATCGTCCTTCCAAAAACGCAAGTTCAAGTTGAGGTTCGTCTCTTGACCGGCAATGAAGAGGCAAAGATAGTTGAACAGGCGCAGCAGTCGAAGAAGAACAGTCGACTGAAAAAGAACAATAAAGGCGAAAAGAACGCAACGCAGCAATTTAGATGGACAATTCTTGCGGCCAATGGCGATCGTTCGAAACAGTCCATCACGTATTTGATTGACAACATGCCAGCATCCGATGCAAGATATTTAAGAAAGGCGTACAAAGCAATCAACCCAACAATAAACCTGATGCGAGATTTTGAATGCGAAGAGTGTGGCTACGAGTCACAATTGGAGGTTCCGTTCACAACGGAATTTTTTTGGCCTAAGTCCTAAATATATGGAAGCTGTCTATGAGCAGTTTTTTTATTTGAAGTATGTTGGCGGATGGAGCTTCATTGAAGCATACAATTTGCCGGTCGGGCTAAGAAACTGGTTCACTGATCGCCTAGCAGAACAACTTAGGCGCGAAAACGAAAAAGCCGAGGAAGCATCAAGGGCTTCCGGGGGCGGCGGAAGATCAACATATGAGCTTTCTAGCAATGGAATGAACAGTATGCCCCCAGGTGTCAGGTCGCAGATGGGTCGTAAACAATAAACTCATGAGCTTAGACAATTTGTCTTGGCTCATTTTGTTTAATTAACTAATTATTTGTTAGAGGGTGTTTCTATGCAAGAAGAGCAGCTATTAAAAGAAGATGAAATTGCTGAAATAGTAATTGATTTTGAAGAATTGCGACAAAACCAATTGAATGAAAGCTTTTTAAGAATATTTGGAAATGTTACCAAGTTTCTTTTGAGAAGAATGTTTGGTGAAGACATTTTTATGCCAGTAAAAATTCGCGGCCGCCCAAGTGAGATCAAAGCGTTTGCCCAAGCGCTTGGAAGAGAAAAGCGATATATTGAGGCATATAAAAAACACGGTCTTAATGACCCAAGAACACATGCTAGCAAGGGTATGTTAAGTGGGGCGATTAGTAAATTTACGAAAGCAACGGGTCTTAAATGGCCGTTTAAATAGGAAATCGTTTAAGTGGCCGAAAAAACAGCAGAACAATTAGCAGAAGAACTCGCACTAAGAGAGCAGTATATCCAATCTGTAGAGTCTCTTACCGAAGCACAGCAGAAAGAGTTCAAAAACCAAAAAAAGCTGCTAGCCAACCAAGAAGCGCTAATTAAAGCTGCATCCGAACTGACAGCTAAGGGCGTGACTCTCGATATTGCGTACCAAAATCGCCTTAAGACAATTAAATCAGACATTGTTCTCACCGGAGATCTTTATGATGTTCAAGAGCAGATGATCGAAGCGCTTGAAGAGGTGACAAGAAAGCAAGAAGAGCTGGAGGAACAAAATGAAAAAACTACAGACTCGCTTTTCTCTTTTATTGGAATGACTGAGGACGCAGTAAAATCACAGAAAAAGATGGCACAGCAAATGAAAAATACTGGCACCGAACTGAAAGGCATGCTTACTACCATGGAGGGTGCGAAGAAGGGAGCGGCCGCCGGCTTCGCCATGCTGGGTAACATGGCCGCGGAAGGGCTTGCGATGGTGGTTGATAAAGAAAAAGAGGCCCACCAATGGGCCATGAATATGAACGCGCGCGTTGTCGAGCTGACAGATACGAATGATAATTTTCGTAAAGCCATTTTTAACACATCTGCGGAAATGGAGCGTTTAGGCATAACCACTGAAGAGTTCATCGATGCCGGCGCATCACTTCAATCTAATATTACAAACTTGAACACTATGTCTGAAGAGCAAATTGGCATCATGGTTGGTCAAGTTGCCCTGGGTAAAGAGTTGGGTGTTGCCATAGACGATACTGCGAATTCGATGCAATATTTCCAAAGAGTTCAAGGAATGACCGTCACAGAATCAAAAGACGCCGCGGCCTCAATGATAGATTTTGGGCGCGCCATGGGCGATCCTAAAGCCGTGATGGCCGATTTCGTTAGACTTACGCCACAATTAGGAAAGTTTGGAAACAAGGCGAACACAGTCTTCAAGGAATTGGAGATGCGCGCAAGAGCTGCAGGAATGGAGGTCGAAGAGATTTTGTCGGTGACTGACCAGTTCGACACGTTTGAAGGCGCCGCCGAAGCGACTGGCAAGTTGAACGCTATGCTTGGTGGCGACTTTGTTAGTGCAATGGACATGATGGAAGCAACAAATCCGGCCGAACGTTTTGACATGCTCCGAGGCTCTCTGGATCAGGCTGGTATGTCGTTTGATTCTATGGGATATTATCAAAGACAAGCTGTTGCTGAATCAATGGGTCTCTCCGATGTCAACCAATTGGCCTTAATGATGAGTGGCAATTATGATATGATGGGAGATTCTGTCGCAAAAACTCAAAAACAAATTGTTGAGGAGCAGAAGACACAAGAGGAGGCAGCTGCTCGCGCGCGCGATGTACAAGAAGCACAAGTTCAGGTTATGGAAGAAGTAAGAGATGCACTCCTAGAAGCGCTCGCCCCCGGGGAAGACTTCGCCGGCGCGCTCGAGGGCGGCGCAGAACGCGGCCTCTGGTTTGCGGATGCGCTGACTGATGCAGCTGAAAAAACCAATTGGTTCATTTACGCGGCCCTCGGTATGCAGGCCATACAGGTAGCGCCAACCCTCTGGGCCGGCGTCAAGGCCCTCGGGGGATGGATCAAGAAGACAAAGCTGGGCACATTCACCAGTGGTCTCTTCAGTGGCGCCATGACTGCCGTACAGGGCACCAGTAAGAGGACTCTTATTATCATAGGTTTACTAGCGCTAGCCATGGGCCTGCTTGCGTGGTATATGATGACCAAGAGCAATTCCCCGCCTTTGTATATTGGTTTATTCATTGTTGCTGCAGGTATTTGGGCCATCGGTAAAATGAGCAAAAAATCTGTTAAAAACGTAACAAAGCTTATTCCAGCAATGTTGTCTATGGCACTTGTTGTTGCTTCGGTCGGTATAGCTATTTACATAGCCTCAGCCGGCATTGCACTGATGGCTGATTCCTTCGCGCAACTTTCTCCTGGGCAAATAATAGGCGTTGTAGTAGCTTTGGCTGTTATGGGTGTTGTTTTAGTTGCATTGATTGGCGCAATTGCAGGCCTAGGCCCGGTCGGGTGGATAGCCGTCGCTGTTATGTTGGCTGCAGCTACAGCACTGTGGATCGCTGCGCATGCAATTAACATATTGGCGCAAGCTGTCGCCTTGCTTGTGAATGACGCTCTTATACCGTTGGTTGATTTTATTGTTGACTCGGTTATAACCATTATAGAGACTGTAATAGGGTGGATTGAAATGCTGGCCAGCAAGCTTATTGAATTGGCCACAGTTATTGGTGATACGGTTATAGGCATCATTAACGCCTTAGTAGAAGGCATTAGAGCAGTAGGCGAAGTTATAATGGGCGTGATGGAGCAGCTGCCGCCCCTGGTCTCTTCCCTTGCGGAGCTTGGTCTGGCCGGCCCAGGCCTAATATTAGCTGGCGTAGGACTTGGAAGCATTGCCCTTGGTTTGGGTGGTATAGGCTTAGCGCTTCAGACAATTAGCACAGCAGACCTTCAAGCTCTAGGCAACATGTTGATGGGCCTAGGCATGATGAGCACGGGTAGTTTGCCAGACTTTGTTGGCTCCATAGAAGATCTGGCCGATTTGGCCGACGATCTTGATGGAGAGCTTGAGTTTGATATTGATATCGATGTTAATTATGATGCTATGGACGCCGTTGTTAGCTTAATAGAGACAATCAACGAACTGCAGACCGCAACTGTCAACTCTCTAAGCGACGGCATTGCCCAAATCGCCCGGGCCATTGAAGAAATTCCAGACGAAAAGATTATTAAATTCCAATCCCTACTTGATGATGCCGTTATCCTCTCCAACCCAATGTCCTCCACTAGTGGATTACATCGCTTGATTGAGGGCTTTACCGGAGGTGGAGGTGGAGGCGGCGGCGCCGGCGGCGGTGGCGGCTTTGGAAAGAAAACAATTAAGGCCGAGATCACCGTCATGCTCGACAAGAAGGTTGTTGGAAAGGCTGTAAAAGATATTGTAGTCGATGCAATGTCATAAAAGTTGATTTAATAACTAAATATTAATAGCGTATAATATACATACAAGGAGGAGTACAACATGGGAGTATTTCCAGGAGGAGTCACCGCGGTTCAAGCCGTTGGTACTGCGGAAGACAATGAAACTTTGCCGCAAAGCTCTATGGATCAAAGTTTTGAGACGGGCTATGCTGACTCCGCGATGGGCTATGCCGCATCTAAACAATTGTTTTTAAGTTTTTATTCTTTTAATGCGAAAAAGACAGTTAATTTTCATGGATTTATTATGAGTCTGTCTGATTCTTATTCCTCTGATTGGAATGAGGAGAAAATGTTTGGTCGAAATGACCCAGTGTACACTTTTAAGAGCACCACAAGGACCATTTCAGTTGCATTTCAGGTTGTGGCCAGCACTTTGTGGGAGGCAATGTCAAATTTGGAAAATGTTGGTTATTTAACCAAGTTTGCTTATCCGGCTTACACGTACCCATTTCAGAACTCCACATCAATGACTTCGCCTCCGTTAGTTCAATTGAAATTGGGTAATTTTATTGCCGATCAGAACCAATTTAAGCATCAAATAAACAAAGGAAATGTCGCCAGCGCAAAGAATGGTGGATTATTGGGCGTGATTCGAAGCTTAACAATCACGCCTCAATTTGATTCTGGCGTCTTCGATGAGTATCAAGCAACAATTTATCCAAAATTGATTGAAGTGTCTTTTGATTTTGGTGTGTTGCACCAGCACAAAATAGGCTATAGTGCAAACAAGCCCGGCACATGGATTGGACCGCAGCAATTTCCATATGGAGTTGGCGGCGATCAAAATGTCACAACTGCGCAATCTCAAGCCCGGACATGGGCTGTTGGCGGAAATCTTCCATCGCTATCTTATAACACCCCCGCGCCCACAAAGGAGAATCTCTCTGCAGAGGCTTCCCCGGGTCCGTCGCAGACTTCTGAGGGTCTGGCCCAGACACAGGCAGAAGAGGCGGGTGTGGGTTCAACGACTCAGAGCATGCTCGGCGGTGTTAAGCAGGGGGTGCGCACAATGGTTGATTCAATGAAAGATAATGTATCTTCTCGCCGCGCAGAAAGGATGCAGGGCGCAATAGATGAGGCCACCGCACGACTCGATAAATTCGCGGCTGATCTTTCTGCCCGCGAACGCGGCGGCGACGGAGGTTAAAATGTCAAGATATAAAAAAGTAATCACCAATGCAGATTCTCACTATTCAGACTTGCGACAGTCTAGGGGGAAACCATCGGTTGAGCAATATACAACCCCAGTGTTTGTTCCAATTAGGGCCGGCCATAGAACTTTGGTTCAAAAGGTGAAGCATGTCTGGACTCCTGGTGATAGATATTGGAAATTGGCTGCAAATTATTACGGAAATGCTGAATTCTGGTGGGTTATTGCTAGATATAATTTGGCGCCAACAGAATTTCATGTCCAAGCTGGCGATTTAATTTATATCCCGATCCCACTTCAAGATGCTCTCCGCATAGTGAAATAACAAAAAAGAGGTTAATATAAGATGGGAAAGGGTGTATCAATACTATTGACGTATTATGGACTGCCCGCAAAAGGTAACCGTCCTGGCTCTGGCGGGCATGCCAAAATTACTCAAACAACTCAATGTACTTTTGAGCTGTTGCGGTCATCTGATAACGAGTCCGATGGGAATGGCAGCGTTGCGAACGCTATGATGGGCTTATCAATGTATACCAATGGGCCCAAGATCTCCGAGACAGCCTATCATGACTCCTTCGGCCACAAAAAGTGGAGTATCGAAATGCGCGCCGAGCATTACGCGTCCGACACCTGGGAGCAGGATTGGTTTGACGATACTGTGTCATATGGCGTGATAGGTTCAACCACACACCTGTCCGAAGACAGCACGTACACAATAACAGATCAGGTTGTCAACAAGGCCGGCTCATATGCTATAACTAAGATTGCTGCACCGGGCGGGCGTCGATATGCCAACGGAATGGCTTTCCCTGATGTCAGTCCACAGCGATACATTTATAGTATAAAAGCAAATTCAGATGTTGACGCAGAAGTCAATGGCTATAAGCCCAATGATGAATTGTTGTTTCGCGGCCGCGGCCTGGACGCAGTTAATGTTCATGCACAGCTTAGTGAAGAGATTCCCTCCTCCCCCGTGGACGATCGGGTTGCGATGTCGAGCCACGGGGACAGTTATGTGCCAATTTGGAGAGACCCGGCCCTGATATCTGATTTCTTTGAATCAAGTAAATATAAATATCATGGAACGTTTTGTAACAACAACGAACTTAGAGCGTTTTGGGAGAGTATAAAAACTGGTGGCTCTAATTTTTATGGACCAGATAGTTTTGCGAACAAAAGCAGCAGTGGCGGCGATTATTATGGATATTTTGATTGGAATTTAAAGGTTAATGGAAACTTGGAACACGATTGCTGGCAAGGACAGTCGACTGGCGAGTCGTGGTTTTCGAGCGGCATAAACTCATCTCGACATGCCGACCTTGGCACGCAAGTCCTCACTACCAAATCTGGAATGAAGGAGACGATTGTGGAGCAGCGCTTGTGGTGCATCGATACGACTGCCCACACCGTCGAAGACGGCATCACTGACGGCCAGCGCATAGGTAATTGGAAAAATATGTATGGCCTCACGCCAAGTGAGATAATTGCACGATATCCTGTGAAAGAACAATTGGCATATGTGAAAGGGATGATTAATGATATCATTGAAGCACGCGATGAGATGAATGCCAATCCGGACTATGTTTCGCAAGCTGGTCAAAAAACCGGCTGGACGGATTGGTATGATTTGGCCGCCGCCATCGATATGAGCAGGTTCCCATCTTCATATTTGGGCCCCAGCGCCACGTCGGCTGTTGTAAAATGGATCTCGTCTCCAGGCTATAATCATCAGAAAGGCACCTTGCAGGCTATTCAATATGATCGAGCAAAATTTGACCGGATCGATGACGCTCCCGCGGGCCCATTTGCATGGTACCCCGGTGTCGGTTTTAAAACAGGCGTTACTGCCGTGGTCAATGAGAACGAGGCCGTATGGACTGCTTGGGGTACTGCCGAAGCTCCTGGACCGGTTCAGCAGGAACTCGCGGGTATAATAACGAACTTGCAAGATCAGTATAAGTATCTTGCGGAGCTTCAGCAATATTTTGAATATCGCGGGGCTTTAGAGCGCGCTTATATCGAAACCATGGCAGACATGGACGATGGCCAGCAGACCGCAGGCTTTGGCGGCGGAGCGCGTGTCGCAGAAGAGATGGCCTCTTCATATTTGGCCGCCTCCATTGAAGCCAATGGTGAGATAATTGCCGGCGACGATGAAGAAGCAAAGGAGGCAGCCCTTCAGGAGGCCGCTACTGCCGCAACAACAGCTCAAGCATATTCTGATGCAGGAGATGTTGGTGACGCCTTCAAAAGTGACTATGAAGGTATTCCCGATGTTGAGGCTGCAGAGGCTGCAGCAAAAGCGCGCTTTCAGGACCAGTGTTATTTGCTGGCCCGAATGGGCCAGCTAGCTGCCTATAATATGGTCCGATTAGGCAAAACAGCTGATGGTGAGACTCTTGATTCTTATATGTCACCCTATACTTTACGCAGGGGAAACACTGGCCGGAAAGGCGGCGGTGGAATTTACATGGTGCATGGATCGCCTAGCACGCTTGTAAACGGCTTGGTGTATAATCCAAACTTTTCTGGACCATGGGACGACGACGAAGAAAAGTCGTATGGATTCGATAGTATGAGTCCTGCTACTTTATCTAAATTGTTGCCTATGATTAGGTTGTATAAAGTGTTTCCGTATGAATATGGCTCTGGCTTCGAAGCCGGCACCCCAGTTGAGTTAGAGGTACCATTTTTTAATAATATTCTATCTTCAGCACAGAGCGCCGCGGGCGCCCTCGGGGGAGGATATCCCGGCGGCACTGCTGCTGCTTTTGGTAAAGGTGCCGATGCTATAGAGCGGGCCATATTTTCCGATGAAGGTTCCAGGGGAGTCGGCGCTGGGATTATATCGTTTGATTGGGACTTTTTTGGAAAAAATCCGTATTCCTCCAGAAGAGATATCAAGGCAAAATTAAAATTGTTTTTTCATGATTTTAATGATATTTTGAAAGCTCGATGGGCCAGAAACCCAAACGATAACAAGAATTACTCTTTTAAGTATATTGACTTGATTACTATGACGCAATATAAGAAGATAAAAAGCCCATCCGCGGATGACGCTACTCCGATTAATTTTAAAATTAAAGCAGTATGTGGTTGGGCCTTTCCGGATACCACTGCTGGTTGGTTGGAGGAACAGTGGATGACGCCGTCTGAGATCGAGGCGGTAAAGAATTCTTTTAATTCGTTCTATTTGACGCCGACACAACATGAGTGGGATATTCGCGACGACAACACTGTTGAATTGACGATCGATTATATAGGAAGTATTTATGGAGTCTTAAGTGATGCAAAGGCTGATATTTTAATGACATCAAGGAGGGTAAGAAAACAAAAACAAAGAGATGCAATATTCGCCGAATTTGAGAGTCTGTGCCCAGACGACAATGAAAGCCTTAAGGAGCTTAAGAAACAGCAACAAGAGGAAGCCGAAAATGACATGACCGAGGCATATTCTGCCCTTTTTCAGTGGCTACAATTTGGCGGGGTTGAGCAATATGATAATATATACGATACAAAAAATAAGGATCCTGCAACTGAGACAAAAAGTGGCGGCATCGCGAAACAGAAACCTCATGATGTTGTGGTTCAACGTACATTGACCCAACCCACTCTTTTAAAATTGGTTGTAGGCATTGATGATATTATTTCTTGGAAATCTGCTGGTCCTTTCGGCAAACAAGAAGACCCGGCCATGTCTGTCAAAAGAGACAAAGATGGGATGGTTATTGCTGATCCCGACCTCAATTCTGAGAAGTCGCGCCAGAATGCAGGCCATGGCGCCATTCAGGTCGTGGATCCAGAAAATGCTAAGCATACGAGGACGGATATGTCTATCAATACCAAGGCCACGTATGAAGATGACGAATCCGATAACGTATATAGATCAGGCGTGGGTAGCTGGGCTAACCAGGTAGGTTCGGGCAATACCGCGAGTCATAAGAACATGAGGAAAAATGCCTTCGGTAATATGGAGCATGACATGGATGGTACGGGGTTGATGATCGACCTTCCCACAATCCACTCAGCACCCAAATATGATAATAGTGGTGATATTTTTACCAATACAACTTTAACGTTAGCTGCCCAGACCGGCGCCGTTGATGAGAATGGTGCAAAAATCACAGAGTTCAGCTTAAGCAAGGCTGTTGCGCCCGGCCAGGATGAGAATGATACTGAATATGTCGAAATTGATGGCGAAGTGACAACCAATCAAATGTTGGCCTGGACAGCCGGCACATACGCCGACGATGATCCGCATTCGCATGAAATCTTTTTCTTTTATTTAGGCGATATAGTGTATGCGGCATATCAAATCGTAGCTGAGGCGATGAAGGAACGCGGCGGCCATTCTGCTTATAAGGCCCTTTTGGACAATGTTTCAATTATTTTGGGGCCCATTAATATTCGCGAGCCCAAAACAGGAGAATTGATGCAGGTTAACCTAGCAGATATTCCAATATCTTACACGTTCTTCTTGCAGTGGTGGATGACAAATGTCTCTGGCAGAAATCTTAAATCCTATGCATTAGTTGATTTTGTCAGAGAGGTGATAAAGGGCATGGTTGTTGATGTCTTGGAGGATTCACAGACCAGCTGCTTTGCATCATACCCGGGCCTGAAGGTTAGACTGAACAATGTTAGTGCAACTGGGGCTCAATTGGACTTGGATGAGGCTGATCTTCTTCCCGACGCGCTCGATGGTAGAAATAATGAGAACGCGATTCAAGGTTGGATTTTCAAACAAAATAGCGAGATAAGAAAAAATGCTAGTTTACCAAAAAACAGGCTTTATTTAAACCTGTTAACTGGCAAGTCGAAATTTAAAAAACAATTGCCCGTTTTGAAAACAGAAAATTCACGAACCCCATATATACCAGCCAACAAGAATACTAACTTCTTCATTTTTTACGCCGAGGGCATGGTCACCAATGACTTAAAGGGCGATGTGGACGACGATCAGGAAAAAGGGATCCCACACTTTAGAATTGGATCCAACAAGGGGCTTGTTAAGACAATTAAATTTTCTAGAATTGATGCAAAATATATGCGAGAGGGTCGGTGGGCTGCCACGGATAAATCTGGCGCCGACCAGCAGTTCAGACAGTTTAAGGATATTTATAATGCAGATGTTGAGCTGTTTGGAAACGCCAGATTGTTTCCAGGCCAGATGGTGTTCATTGACCCAAGTGGAATGTCACCACATATGGGTTCCCCAGCAGATGAAGAATCGATGGCGTTTTTAATGGGTATTGGTGGCTATTATATGATTACCCGAGTAACCAACTCGGTTGAAGCTGGTAAATTTGTCACAAACCTACATTGTACCTTTACGCAAAATGGATCTCCAATTGCGCAGCTTGATTCGCAATTTGAAGACCCACTAGTGACGACTTGCACGGTAGCAGATCAATATCTCAAAGATCCTGACGAGAAAACATCCGGCCCAGGGTCGTCGTCGGGCGTCACCGTAGAGAGGCGTCGACCTGACGATGGTCCCGTTAAAGAAACTCTTGATGTTATTGATCAATATGAGGCTGGTGAGATCGGTGGCGGAGAGGCCATCGCCCGAGGGATAACTGGAGTCGGAGCTGAACTGATCGAGGGGACAGCTATTGGCGACATGCTCGGTGTTGAAGATTCGTGGGATGGCCAAAACTAATTAAAAACAGTTTAGCTAAATACTTATACACAGAGGAACAAGAATGCCAATATACAGATCATTTTTGGGAGAAAATAATAGATCGGCGCGCCACAATTATATTTATAGAACTAAATATCGTGCACACGCATATGATTCCATCATTGGCACCGCGGATAGCAAGAGCACCCTTAAAGATTATCACTTTGCAGAGAAGATACTTTATGGAAAAGTAGATAGGTTTCATATACCAATATGCCCGAGATATGACCGGCCCAGCACAGTCACTCCAAAAATCGTATCGATTAAGAATTCTGCAGATACGAAACGACCGGCCCGAGTTTTTCGTATGGTCGAGCGCGCATTTAGGAATTTGACAATAGAGTTTCAAAAAGCAGTCGCATGCAAAAAGATCGACGCTGATCATCCGTATTTGTCGGAATTAAAGGCATATCGTGGAATGGTTAATTACAAGGAAGCATATGGTAGTTATTCGCGAGCAATTGGTCAGGCAGTTGTGTATAAATATATGCCACAACTAGATCTACATTTGGATAAAAGATTCATCTTTAATAATTTCGACCAGTTTACTGATCAGGTGATGTTGGCCCTTGAGCGAATCGCTCGCGTTCAACCCATTACGTTAAGTGGTTTTATGAGATCACGGTTTAGCATGCCTCATATATCGGCTCTGGTTGTGGATATTGCTGATTTGGACAATTCTGTCGATCAGGAAAAATATGATACGTTCATCAACAGCAGAAACTATCAATTCTTTTTAACTGCCGCTAAACAGCATGGGTTTCATATTGATCGTTTCGTACCGTGGCGCTTATATTTGGATGTTAATTGCGATGTGACTGTACCTAAAATGTACAGGTATCACAACCAAAGCAGTCCAGATAGCTTTTTTAGAGCCAACTACAATCGCGCACATATTCCTGGATATGAATTGTTCAAAAGATTTTTGTTGAATATATATTACACATATCATGATTATAAGCCCTTTCGTGGCGATTATTCAGCATGCACAAATGGATCAACTGTCTCTAGGGTGGAAAGATTGTTGCCGACGCCAAGAAGTCTAATTTTTTCGCGAAAGGATGAGTTATATTTTCTCAAACTATACGCCAAGATTAGAAACATAGAAGAGGAGGGCCTCTATTCAAGAACCGAAGTTGATGATATGGCTAATCAGGCCTATCAGAGACATATGCTTCCCAGTCGAAACGGACCCCAGCTGTCCAGATACAATATGGCGAATGGACTGTTGTACTTAGAGAGTCGATTGTCGAGAAATCATACAAAACAAGGCTCCTTAACAAGTAAAGAGATAGAATTAAGGTTGATTAATGAGGCAAAAGATGTTACTATAAGGAGACGCCGGCAAACAAACATGGCCGATGTAGTGCCACATGCGACCGGTCCGTATGGGGCAATGCCCGGTTCTTACGACTATGATCATCACGCAGATGCGGATTTTGATGATAGTGATTTGGGCTACGATCCTTATGAGACTGATTTATAAAGAGGTATAAATGATATTTCAACCTTTAGATGATAAGGGGAGTTGCGTTGGAATTTACTACGATGGTGATATTCTACTTGATTCTATTCCTAGTGATTTGTCTGCTGCTTGGAGGTATGCGCAATTTTTAAAAGACCGGGATACCGTCCAGTATGCCAAGCTATATTGTAGTGGCAAAGCGCCCGAACTCGTTTGTCCGGATCACATTAGAGATGAATTTGATAAATCTCTTAGAAAATTAAGAGCATTTTATAGATCTTTTAAATTAGGTCGGATCTCGTTAAGCGACCATTGTTTTTTCGATCTAGTTCCAAAAGATTTTTTGTTGGAATATTTTGACTTGATGAATCAGATTACCGAACATGTTATAGGCACGCACGAAAAACCAGAGAATTATGATTTTTTGCTTGACTTAACAAAAGTCATGACCGACATCGGGCATCGAAAATTGAACATTAATCTAGCAAACGGTAGATCCAAAATAATTTCGAAAAGAGGAAAATCGGCTTTTATAAAATATAAGAAATACGATCCTTATTGCAAGTATAGCATTTTTGGATCAAAAACCGGGAGACTAATTAATATTCCCGGCACGTTCCCTCTTCTAACAATGGAGAAGGATTTTCGCACAATTGTTGAGCCGACAAACGATTGGTTTGTAGAATTGGATTACAATGGCGCTGAGCTGAGAACTCTTCTTGCATTGTGCGGAGAGGAGCAGCCCGACGAAGACATTCACGATTGGAATGCAAAAAACGTATTTAATAATTGTACTCGCGAAGAGGCTAAAAAGAAGATCTTCTCCTGGTTGTACAACCCAGGGTCATACGATAAAAAGGCTGAGAGCCTTTACAATCGCTCCAAGGTCAAGAAGGAGTATTGGGACGGAAACACAGTTAGAACGCGGTATAATCGCGCTATACCCGCCACAGAGCACTTCAGCATATCCTACATAATCCAAAGCACCTTTAACGATGTCTTGCTGAGGCAATTAATCAAAATTGATCAATTTCTTGAAAATTATAAATCACATATTGCATTTTGCGTACATGACTCTATAATTATAGACTTCACTGATGATGAAAGGCATCTAATACCGGAGATAAAAAAG
>Ga0080013_1001658_pt1 | contig 28632 bp, 20 predicted proteins | sample ETNvirenome_6_85_FD_69236 | JGI IMG/M metagenome (GOLD analysis project Ga0080013, IMG submission 69236) | Marine viral communities from the Pacific Ocean - ETNP_6_85 (SPADES assembly) (version 2) | ecosystem: Environmental > Aquatic > Marine > Oceanic | place: Pacific Ocean | collected 2013-06-19 | reverse complement strand
CAGAATTATCAATTACAGCATATAATCATACAATTGATAATCCGCAATTACGAGAACGAATATATAGAAGATTTGTTTATCCTGCTCTCATGAAATTAGCTGAAAATCTTATTAATAAAATGAAACCAGGTTATATTGATTCAACATTTAAAGATTTACAAACTGATTTAGTAACATATTTAACTGCAAGATTAGATAAATTTAATCCAGAAAATGGTAAAGCATATTCTTATTATACAAGATCTTCATTTAATTATTTAATCGCAGAAAATCAAAAAGCATATGTTAAATTAAAACAAAAATCTGCTCCAATAGATATTGATGAACGTAGAAATGTGTTAATTGAGATGCATAACAATGAAATGCGAATAACATTAAAACAATTCATGGACGCTTACGTTGATTATTGTCAAAATAATCTTAATTATATTTTTTCTAATCCTGCAGATATTCACGTAGCAGATTCAATTTTACATATATTTGAAACTAGAGAAAATATCGAAGAATTTAATAAAAAAGCATTATATGTATTTATACGAGAAAGAACTGGGTTGCAAACTAACAATATAACCCGGGTAATTAAGACACTTAAACAGATTTATGAAATTAAATTTAAAGAATACGAACAAACCGAATTCATAAAATTACCATTTTAATATTTATATTTAAAGTATAGTTTTATGGACAATCAAGAAGAATTATTTAAAGGAGTCTCTTTTTCAGATTTAATGTCTGACGTATATCATAATTCTAAACGTACATCTAGACAAATAAATCAATTAATTGGCCAATTACAACCGTTAATACGTAGTTCTTCAGATGCGACTATAATTGTTCCATTAATTAAAGAATATTTAGAGGTATCAGTTAAGAACGATGATCATTTAGTTAAATTAACAGCAATAGTTCAACGATATATTTCAACTAAACAGACAATCGTTGGTTCGGATAGTTTATTAAGTGATGAAGAAAAGAAACAATTATTACAAATAGCAGATGATACGTTAACAGGAGAATTAGAATCTGAATTAATTTCAATTGAAGAAGAAGAAAAACAATTACATGAAAAAATAGAAACAGCTAAATCTAAATTAAATAAGGATTAATATTTAAATGATACGTTTTCAATATGGTGAAGTTATAGAGTCTGGTGATACATATAAATATAAAGATTTAGATAACAAAAAAACAATTACTAGTTTGTTTGCTGTGAAAGTTCGTTCATATGGTGATCCTTATAAAGATGATCCATTTCATGCAATACCTCTAGATATTAATAATAAAAAAATTCCGGTGGTAGGAGAACATGTTCTATTAATAGCAGGACCTAGTCAAAATAGCCAAAACAAAGCTAATGGTAGAGTATCTATTATATGGTATTATATATCAATATTTTCAATACAATCGAATATATCGCATAATATGTTACCGGGTTTAGCAGGAAACTTAAAACAAGAAGAAATTGATAATATGTTGCCCGGGCATACATTTGATAAAAATGTATCGACCAGTCCATTACAACCATATGAAGGAGATATTATTAACGAGGGCCGGTTTGGTAATAGTATTAGACTTGGTAGCACCTCTAAACAAGATGAAATAAGATATACTATAAAACCTACTTGGATTGGAGATAATGTAAATGATCCTATTATTATATTATCAAATACATCAAAAAGGCCTGCAGAAGATGATATAGATAAAAAACAATTTATTGTTGAAAATGTACAAACAGATGATTCTTCTTTATATTTAACTTCAAAGCAAAAATTATCTGGATTTAAATTAAATAAATCACTTGAAAAAATAAAACCTTCAGAATCAGCTTATGCAGAATCGCAATTTATAGGAGTTGCAGATAGAGTTATATTAAAAGCAAAATCGGATATTATAGTATTAGATAGTAAAAAATCAGTTGTAATTAGTACAAATGAGTTAAGAATTGGCGATGATGGAGCTACCGAGTCAATGGTATATGGCGATATATTAGCAAGATTATTAACAGATTTGATATCTACAATTACAACTGGTACAACTGGCGGTGGATTAATTAGCATATTTGATAAACCTACACAAGCAAAATTTAATAAATTAACTAAACGTATACAAGATATAAAAAGTAAGCATAAAATAAAATAATATTATGGCAGTTACACCACCCCTAGACATAATTCCAATGATACCAAATAAACTAATGGCTTTGGTTATTGATTTGATAAATAAACAATTAGATAAAATTCAGTCTGATACAACAAGTTTATTAAAACAAACAATAAAATTACCTGATGATTGCAAATGTGATGATCCTAGAATAAAAAAAGCAAAAGACACATTAAATGATCTTAATGAAGGAATTCAAAAATTACAAACTGAAATACCGCCTATTGTAGAAAAAGTACAAACTGCTTTACAAATTGCAACAACGGTAGCTGCATCAATAAAAGTTGCTCAGTTAATGAATCCGGTAACTGCAGGTCCTGTTATAGCTTCAGAATTGGTTGAAATTCAAAACACTACTATAGCAAATGCAATTACATCTGTTAATCAATTAAATGTTATTCCAGGTCAATTACAATCTAGACTAGAATCTATGAGTAAAGACATTGCTAGCTCATTAATTAACTTAAATAGTGTATGTGGTAATTCAGAGTCATTTGATATACCTTCATTAATATCAAACGATATTCGATCGGAAATGGATAACATAACAGGAAATCAATTGTCTGATGATTTAAATTCTGAATTTTATCAAACTGTAAATGTATCGGATGATGATATAACACAACGAAATGAATTAATTTCACAATTAGTAGATAGACAATTAGATTTATTATCTTCATTACAAGAAGCTCCTAGTCAAGTATTTCAAGAAACCGTCCCACCCGATAATAGTATAGGAAAAACTGGTGATTATTATATTGATACGGCAAATAAAATGATGTATGGACCAAAACCTAGTAGAGATGATTGGGGAACTGGTATAAATTATTAATAGTAATATTTATTTATAAAATAGAATAATCATGGAACAAAAAACATTTTTTACAATTTTAAAAAAGACAATTCGTGAAGAAGTACGAAATATAATAAAACAAGAATTATCTGAAATTTTAAAAGAAGGGTTACAATCAACTGTTAATGAATTAAAAACAGAACAATTACAAGAAAAAAAGATTCTACAAAAGAAGTCTAAAAAATCATTAAAATTTAAAAATACAGGATTTGCTGATATTTTAAATGAAACTGCAGAATTAACTGATCCAACTCATGTTAGTAGTTATGCTAAAATAATGAATGAAAATTATAATGATTTATCATTTACATCAGCTGATGCTCAGGGTTTTGGAATGATGAGACAAAATCAAGCACCATCAGTTATGGAAGATCTAGAGACAGGAAAAACCATGAAAGTTGATCCGGTGTTAGCTAAAGCATTAACAAAAGATTATTCTGCATTAATGAAAGCAATAGACAAAAAGAAAGGAAAATAATAAATGGCTTATCGTATAGTTGGTATTGATGATGCGTTTGGTGTTAGTGAAATTGGCTTAGGAGCTGATTTTTCATTTAATCATCCGGGTATTTTTAGAACTGTATATACTACAAATCAAATACATACTGCTAGATTAAAAACATTGATATTAACTAGAAAAGGCGAAAGAGTATTACAGCCTACATATGGAACTAATTTATTAGATATTTTATTTGAACCAAATGTTATTGAATTAACTACTGATATAATAGAAATTTTAGAAGGAGCAATAAACTTTTGGCTTCCGGATTTGCAAATTGAAAATATTAAGGTTGTAACAAATGAAACTGATCCTACGTTAATTCATCAGATACAAATAACAATTGAATATTCATCTGATGATTTACAATCAAATGCAATTACGGTTTCATTAACAGAGACTGGGAATATACAAGTAGAAGATATGGAGACACAAGGTAATATTATATCATGAAAATAGAAAAAGACATAGCATATCTAGGTAAAGATTTTACTCAATTTAGAAAAAATTTAATAGAATTTACACGTCAATATTTTCCAAATGATTATACTGACTTTAATGAATCATCTCCTGGATCGTTATTTATGGAAATGGCTGCATATGTTGGAGATGTGTTAAGTTATTATGCTGATACTAATTTAAGGGAGTCATTATTACATCAAGCACAAGAAAGAGGAAATATATTTGATTTAGCTAATGCATTAGGATATAAACCCAATAATTCTGTACCAGGATATGTAACATTAGATATATATCAATTAGTACCAGCAATTGGAACAGGGGATTCTGTAAGGCCTGATTATACTTATGCTTTACCCATTAAAACTGGGTTTCAAGTTGAATCTACAACTGGTAATACTGTATTTAGAACATTAGATAGTGTCGATTTTGGTTTCTCGTCATCATATGATCCTACTGAAGTAACTATTTATGAATCTGATGATTCTACCAAATTACCTACATATTATTTATTAAAGAAAAATGCTAAAGCGGTATCCGGGGAGGTTAAAACTTCGAAATTTACCTTCGGAAGTCCAGTAGCATATGACAAAGTAATGTTATCAGATACGAATGTTATAGAAATAATATCAATAACTGAATCAGATGGAGATGCTTGGACAGAAGTTCCATATTTAGCTCAAGACACTATTTTTCAATCAATACCAAATTTAGCAGAAAATGACCCAGATTTTGTTGGATATCGATCTTCATCACCTAGTTTATTAAAATTGAAAAAAACAGCAAAACGATTTATAACAAAAGTGAGAAGTGATAATCGTACAGAAATACAATTTGGAGCTGGGGTATCTTCTAATAATGATGAAGAAGTAATTCCAAATCCAGATAATGTAGGAAATGGATTATCTGGATTTAGAAAAGGTGTTGACGTAGATATAGATCCATCTAATTTTTTATATACAAGAGCATATGGTCAAGCACCAGCTAATACTACATTAACAGTAACATATACAGTAGGAAACGGAATTTCAGATAATGTTATTGCAGGTATATTAACTAATATAAAATCTATAGAATATGACGATGATGTAAATGCAGGATTAAATGCTAGTATGTTAAATTTCGTAAAAACTACAGTAGCTGTAAATAATGCAAGTCCATCAAGTGGAGCAGCAAATGCAGATTCATTACAAGATATTAAAAATAATGCATTAGGTAATTTTGCAACACAAAATAGATTAGTTACTAGAGATGATTATATTATACGATCGTATTCAATGCCGGCTAAGTTTGGAAGTATTGCAAAAGCATATATTGTTCCAGATGATCAAATTACACAACAAGATTTAATTGAATCAAGAATTCCAAATCCTTTAGCAATGAATATGTATGTATTAGGATATAATTCATCTAAACAACTAACAGAATTAAATAGTGCTATAAAAGAAAATTTAAAAACATATCTGAATTATTATCGTATGTTAACAGACGCAATTAATATAAAAGATGCGTTTATTATTAATATAGGAATTGATTTTGAAATTTCTGTGTTAACTAATTATAACAGTAACGAAGTATTACTTAACTGTATAAATAAAGTTAGAGAATATTTTAATATCGATCGTTGGCAAATTAATCAACCTATAATTAAATCAGAAATAACAAATTTATTAGGTAATATACGAGGAGTACAAAATATTGTTAATATTCAATTAAAAAATCTTTATGATTCTGTAGGAGGATATTCTGGTAATATTTATGATTTACCAACTGCAACAAAAAAGGGAATAATATATCCTTCATTAGATCCTAGTATTTTTGAAGTGAAATTTCCAAATAAAGACATACGGGGTCGTGTAGTAAATTACTAACTTAATATATTTATAGAAAAAAGGAATTATTATGGGCGTATTAAATACTAATCGTGCGCAAATTACATCTGGAGGATTAATATCAGCAAGTTTTGTTTCAGATCTATATAATGTATTAACAGGTAATGAAGTTGAAACTGTTGTAATATCTGGATCTACAGCTGCACATGCCCTTAGTATTAGTGGTTCGCTTAATGTTAGTTCCGGTATAACTGGCTCTTTATTAGGAAGTGCGACTTCTGCATCATATGTAGATACTGCTAATACCGCATCTCATGTACCTGCGGCTAATATTGTCGGTACTGTAACTAGTGCATCAGCTGCTGTTTCTGCGGTAACTGCATCTTATGTAGCAAATACATTATTATTTGAATCATTAACGACATTACCAACTGTAGTTAATGGCGCAGTAGCAGTATCATCAAGTGGAGATTTATATTTTGGAAGTGCTAGTACATGGTATAAAGTAACATTAGGATAATAAAGGTTAAACATGTTTAAAATATTTTATGCAGATAGTGATGCTACATTATATGAACATAAATCTGGATATAATACTGGGTTAGATGAGATATTAGAAGTTGGAAAGCGTTTAGATAACGACGGAGAGACATTAAAAAAATCTAGAGCTATCGTAAAATTTGATATGACAGAAATACAATCTGCATTAACAAAATATTCTATTGGATTACCATCATGTAAATTTATGTTACAATTATTTACTAGCCAAGCAAAAAATTTACCTTCTTCTTATACGATCGATGCAAAAATTTTAGGACAATCATGGAACAATGGAACTGGATATTTAGCATCAGATCCTAAAATACAAGATGGAGTTAGATGGGCATTACCTCATTCTACTTGGTCTTTAGGTGGAAGTACTGGAACATCATGGATTTCTAGTAGTCAAGAAATACAAGTTAATACTTCTTCATTATATATATCTGGTTCTGGAACTGGTGGTAGTTGGCTATATCAAAGTGGGAGTGATTCATTTAATACTGGACTTTTTAATCAAACATTTTTCCATCAGATAGGATTAAATGAACAAGAATCATTTTCATTACGTACAACTGATATATATATGGATGTAACTGATGCTATCCAATTGTGGATAAGTGGTAGTGGAGGTTTTAGTATTGATAATAATGGATTCTTAATGAAATTTTCAGAATCTGATGAATCTAATAATGACAAAGGCGTAATTAGTTTTTTTAGTAGAGATACTCATACTATATATGTTCCTAGATTAGTTATGTTATTTGATACTTCGGAATATGATGATACATTATCACAAATAGATTTAGACTCATACGCAATATTTACAAAAACTAAATCTGAATATAAAGATACTGAAATTAGTAAAATTCGTATATATGCTCGAGATAAATTTCCAATCAAATCTCCAACTAATTTATTTCCTATACAAACAATAAACCGATTACCAGAAACAACATATTACGCTATTCGTGATGCAGCTACTGATGAATACATAATTCCGTTTGATGATATTTATAACAAAGTAAGTTGTGATTCTACTAGTAATTTTATTTATGTGGACATGAATAGTTTTATGCCAGAAAGATATTATCGATTAGAATTTAAAATTAAAGATGGAATCACAGAACAATACATTGATGACCAGATTTATTTTAAAGTAGTTAGATAATGGCAAAATTAGGAAAACAAATAATACAACAAGCGGTACAACAATCAGTTGGCAGATCAGTTGAAAAAGATCCAAGAATTGTTGAAAATCAAACAAAATACCAAAAAAATGGATTAACATTTCAATCGAATAATAATAGTGTAGTTCCTAGAGATCGTGCCGGTAATATTAAATTACAAGAAAGTGCTACAGATAATCCTTTATTAATAATCGAAGCTGCTTCTACAAAAATATTGAATAATTCTGTTTTAAAAGTTATAGACACCCAATTTAATTATTTTAAATTTCCTGCTACGACTAGAATCATCGGCACAGATAATATAGACGTAGATTTAGATTTAGATCTTTCCGGACCGGTAAACGATCCTATATTTGCAAGATATAAACCTATAGATCAACAACAAATACCTGGAGGATATAATACTCCTGCTGCAGAGCTTGAAATGAGTGATATTGAAGAAGGAGCTTCACAAAAAAGACCAAACCGTTATTATATAACTAAACAAATTAAAGATTCTGGAGTAGATTTAAGATTCAGAGTTAAAATTAATTTTAGATATGATAGTGATAGTAATGATTATAATACAACGTTGTTTTATATTACTAGAGTTAATCCTGATGAAAAATTTATTGACGTAACTTATAAAGAATATTTTAATTTTGAAGATCCATATGCTGGCGGTGGTCGTATTTATCAATGGGAAGTACAAGACGCAACTAAAGAAGTAGTTATTGCAAATTCAGAATTTGATGTTGGTGATAGTTTTGCTTTATTTGGCCTGGCTGGTAAAGGACAACCTGGAGATGAATTTAAATATAGTACAATTAATGCAGATCAAACTTATTGGTCTATAACAGATGCATCTAAAAATGTTGATGAATGGAATAGAGAAATATAATGTTAAATCAATATAAAAATATCGATCAAGTATTATCTGCAGAAAAATCTATTACTGGAGAACGTATTTCTAAAAGTAAAACTGAATTTTTAGAATTTGATGCAAAAGAACGGGTATTTTTTAATCCAGAAATTTTAAAACAATCTGATGACCAGCGAATTGAATTACATGTATATTCTGAAAATATATGGATAACTGGTAATCATGGTATAGGAATTGAATCTAAAATTCCAGAATATAGAGATAAGAATACTCAAAAATTAATTAATTTAAATCAGCCAATTGGAATTGATTTATATAAACAGTTTGAAAATTTAAAATTAACAGGTGGATCGTATAGATTTGTTTTAAACTTTTTTAAAAATTTAATTGGAGATTATGGACAACAACATTTAAGAATCGATGAAATTTCTCCAGATAGGACAGAATTACGTTTACGTGCTATAGATTCTAAAAATACACAATTTTTACAACAAATAACAGATTACATACAAAGTGTTAATCAAACAGGAAGAGGTTATTATAAATCATATTTATTAAATTTTAGTAGAAATAAGTGTATATTATTTATTAATAGTGTAGTAGTAGGTGAATATTTATATGTCAAATTATATGAGCCATTACCAAATGAATTTGATGTAGATTTTAAATGTTGGGTTGTAGAAGAACAAAAATCTTCTTATATAGATAAAATTTCTATATCTCCTAATATAACAAAAAAATCATTTAATAAATTATCTAATCCTAATTGGCAAGCAAATGCATCATCTGAACTTTCATCAGAAACTAATTTAAAAACTTGGACCGATTTATTAGGATCTTCTGTTCAAACTTCACAAGAGATTATAGATAACTATTTTTCTGGAAGTTTGAGTGGGATCGAATTAAATATTGATTATTCAGATTTTAATAATTTTATATTTTATAGTTCTGCTACTGAAAGATTAAATAATTTAAAATATAAAATAGAATTATTAGAATATTATACATCACAAAGCACTGCAGTGTCGAAATTATCAGGATCGGTAGCTACTACAAATGCATCTGATTTTTCTATACAAAAAACAAATTTAATTGGAGGGTTTGATTCATTTGAAAAGTTTTTATATTATGAATCATCATCAAAATTAACTACTCATAATATATTACCAATATCTCCAACTGTATCTGATATTACAGGAAGTTATATAATACCCATTCCAAAATCTAATTCTACATATCCATATACATTATATCCCGTTACTAGTAGTCAATTTACAACTTGGTTTAATGGGTTGTATGATTCTGCGTCATTATATGATGATAGAAATATGAATGCGTTAATGTATACAATTCCAGAATTTGTTAGATATGATAAAAATAATATTTCATTAATTGCATTTGTAAATATGCTTGGTCATCATTATGATATACTTTATACGTATATTAATCATATGACTTATATTAATAAAAGAGAAGAAAATCCGAAATTAGGAATGCCAAATGAATTATTATATTCTGTAGCAAAACAATTTGGATGGAATTTAACAAATGGACAACAGAATCAAGAATTATGGCAATATGTTTTAGGAACTAATGAAGCCGGTGTGCCATTAACTGGATCTAATAGTATAGGAGATCCGTCTATTCCTGGCCAGGATATGACATATACCATATGGCGTAGAATTGTTAATAACTTGCCATTATTATTAAAGTCTAAGGGTACTAAACGAAGTATACAAGCATTATTATCATGTTATGGAATTCCACAATCCATGATAAGTATTAATGAATATGGCGGTCCCAGGCTAGATAGAGCTCCAATTTATGAAAAATTAAATTTCGATTATGCTTTAGATTTAATAACAAATGCAGCTGGAACAGTAACAGTGCATTATTCTCAAAGTATAGATGCTGTAGAATTAAGATTCCGTACGGATAATGTTATAACAAATCCTACAATGTCTGGTACTATGAATTTATTTACTATAGGTAATAATACAGTTAATGTAGACTTTAGTAGTGGTACTATGGGTACTATGCAATTAAACGGAACTGGATCAGGCCAAGTTGAATTATTTGACGGAGGGTGGTTAACTACTGTATTACGATCGTCTGGTACTAATTTAGAATTATTAACAAAGAAATCAAAATATGGAAAAATTATTGCTGCAGTTAGTGCATCATCGCCAACATCATTTGAAGATTCAGGATCAATTGTTTTAGGTGGAACGGGAGGAACAAACCGATTAGAAGGACAATTGCAGGAATTAAGATTATGGTCTAGTAGTTTAGGAGACTCGGCTTTTAATAATCATGTTACAGCACCTGCAGCATATGATGGTAATCTAGATGCATATGATGAATTAGTTTTTAGACTTCCATTAACACAAAAAATTGATCATTCTGCTACTAGTAGTTTATCTGGTGTTGAACCTAATTCATCTGGTATTTCTGCTTCGTTTGCTTCATGGACTAATAATACTCCATATGATTCTATAGAAGAAACATATTATTATGATGGAATATCAATGGCCGGTGGAACATTTGATGATAATAAAATACGTATTGAAGATAATGAATTAATTGGAACTTTAGATCCAAAAACAAGAGCAGAAAGAAGTCAATTTGATAAAGCTCCTTTAGATAGTAAAAAATTAGGTGTATATTTTTCACCACAAACAATGATTAATGAAGATATAATAGCTCAATTCGGATTTACTGAATTAGATCAATATATAGGTGATCCAGGAGATACTGAAAATAAATCATATCCTCGTTTAATCCAAGCAGCACATGGTTATTGGAAAAAATACACAGAAAAAAATGATATTAATGCATATATTAAAATATTTACATTATTCGATTTATCATTTTTTAAACAATTAGAACAATTATTACCAGCAAGAGCAGATTTATTATCTGGGGTTTTAATACAGCCAAATATATTAGAACGAAACAAAGAAAAAATTCTCCCAGGTTTAAAATTTGTCGATAGTGCATATACTACAATAATTACAGATATACCACCATCGTCATCAGGCGATTATATAACTTATATTGGAGGTATAGATGGAAGTATATTACAAATTTCAGGGTCAGATGATGATCAATGGCAAGCATATATAACAGCTTCTGTAGAAGATAAATATGATGGAACTAAATATTCACGTGAATATTTAATATTGTCAGGTAGCACATATATAACTGGGTCTACTCCTTCTTGGATGAGTGATGTATTACTTCCTATTTATTCTGGAAGTTTAAAATCTGAATTTAAGCAAACAAAAATTGTATTAAATAGCACTACGAGTTATTCTGCAGCTGAAGTGATAGATTATCTTCCAACTGGAATTGAAAATCAAAAATATGCAGGATCTAAAATGACATCTCCAGATTTTAATATAAATTCACCACATACTATTGATGGAGGCCCTGTAGCAGAAATCAGAAATACTAATCCTAATCAATTAATATATCAAAACGATGGAGATCAAGGAAGTTTTAGAATTACATAAAATTTATATGAATTATATTTATTAAAAATAGGAAATCAATTATGGGATATTTAGATAACAGTTCAGTAACTGTTGATGCAATATTAACTTTAAAAGGCAGAGAATTATTAGCACAGGGTGGTAATGCATTTAATATTACTCAATTTGCATTAGCAGATGACGAAGTAGATTATGACTTATGGAATCCAGATCATCCATTAGGAACATCATATTATGGCACCATCATAGAAAACCTGCCGTTAGTAGAAGCTATACCAGATGAGACTCAAGCATGTAGATATAAATTAATTACATTACCAAAAAATCAACAATCAATACCTGTTATAACAATTGGTAATACGACAATTACATTACATGCTGGTGGTGATAGTGCTATTATATCTCCAAATACCAGTAATTTTGCAGGTGGTAATTCTAATTTAGGATATACTGCGATATTATCTGATTCATTAGTAGCAGATTTACAAGTTACGAGAGCATTACAAAATTCAGTACTTCCTACTACTCCAAGATTTATTGGTGATAGTGAAGATTCTCAAAGTGTAGCTGCAGCAGGATTTGAATTTAATATTATTGCAAAAACACAATTAATAGAAGATAAAACTGCAACTATAACTATTATTGGAAATGAAACAGGTGGAAGTAAAACTATTCAATTAACTGTTAAAAAAGCAACTACAAGAACAGTATAAAATTAAAATTAGGTTAAAAAATGAATGTTAATCATATTATAAATAAATTAAGACAATATCCAAGACATGGAGCATTACCACGTGGTAGAGCATCAAGAGGTAGATTTGCTCAGCAATTTTCTCCTAGAGAAGAAGCTCCGCGACCTAGAGAAGTTGCTCCTGAATTACCTGCTGTACCTGTAGAATCCGTTAATGAACAAGTTCAACAATTGGCTAGGCAATTGGCTAATGAAATGATAGCTGAACGGGATCAAATGTCAGCAATTGCAAGATTAGGTAGAACATTTACTAAATTTGATATGGTTAATGATGTTGTATCAAAACAAAAAGAAACTGTTACTGCAGGTTTATGGAGTGATAATTTAGCTAGTTTAACTACTTTTTTTACTAGTTCAGCACAAACAACATCACAAAGAAGATATTATGTTGATGTATCACAAAAAGCTCCTGGTGCAACTGGTTCTGCAGTACAATTTTCTATAGCTTATGGCCATGCTAAAGGAAGTGGCTCTTCTGCATTAGGTACTTCAAATGATTCTCCTTCGCGAGGTATATATTCTCAATATAGACAATTATTATTAAACCCAGGAGATTCTAGATTCACAACAGCCGGAAGTGGTAGCACAGATCATATATATGTTATTAACTTTAAACGAAATAGATTAAGAGAAAGATTAGATGCTGGTAATTTTGAAATACCGCTTACTCAAATATCCGCATCCAGGCCTGTTAATGCTACTGGTAGTGTTTCTAGTAGTAGAACAGCTGGAACTGCAATTTCATTAATTGATGATTCATCATTAGCTTCTGCAACAGTTGGAGACTCTGGTAAAATATATAATATAGTATCAGGATCAATTGATAGAGGAGTATTTAATTCATCTGCTCCAGTTTATTACGGATTAGCATATCCAGATCATGGTGTATTAGTATTAGATGCAAAAATGTTAGATCAACAATTAAATTTTCAAACAAATACTGGATCTAATTCAGAAGGAAATAATCATTTTGCTTTATATCATTCAATCTCTGGATCTGCTTTACAAACTGCGCCATCTGGTGATGCATATGGATTCTTAGCTAGAAATTCTGAGCAAGTTACTAGTACACATTATTTTATTAGAGTAAAAAATGCAGAATATAATTTCTCAAATAATCCTTCTTTTGTTACTGGAAGTAATGGAGAATTTAAACAAACTTCTTTTGTCAATGATCCTAAAACATATATTACCACAGTAGGATTATATAATGATAATCGAGAGTTATTAGCAGTTGCAAAATTAAGTAAGCCTTTATTAAAATCATTTGCGCGCGAAGCATTAATACGAGTTAAATTAGATTTTTAACGTATTTTATTCGTACGATATTTATAATAGACACAATTAAGTTTCTATTATGCCAGAATCTAGAATAATAAATACCGAAGACTCTAAACGTGGTTTATATCCGTCTGTTTTTAAAAAAATAGACGCGGCTGATTATAAAATACACCCGTTTCAAACTCATAAGTCATTTACTGTTATTTCCGGAAGTAGTACTAGCAGTTTATTACCTTTAAAAGGATTTTATACAAGCTATACTCATCTTCCAGCTATTGGTTCTGAATTAACATATAATGATGCATCAAATATTGATGGTAGTTTGCAAAGTATTACATATTTTTCAATTAATCATTTATATTATAAAAGAAAACAAGAACCAGCAAATACATTTGGGCCAACCAATTTAAATAGAACGAAAAAACATTTATATCAAACCGCATCTATATTTTCTTTTCCACAAGATAAAATAGGGGAAGGAATAAAACAATCATCTTTAATTATAACAGCATCAGATGCCGCATTATATGGCACTGCATATTACGGAAGTTCATTTTATGGTCTTTCTGTTTTAGATATTAGAAGTGATAGATATGGAAATTTATATGACGCAAATTATGTATCAGGTTCAATAGTAACTGGTTCTACATTTTATGAAGGATTTAATGAATATTTTGATTCAAGTAGAGTTAAATATAAATCTTCTGGAGTAACATATGTAGATGGTGTGACTACAACATCTGGATTAAAAAAATCAGTAGGATTTGCAGCTGTATTTAGTGGTAGTGGATATATTCAAACTGATTTAGATGGTTTTTATGATCGTAATAATGATTATTGTATATCATTGTTTATTTCTGGAGCAAATTCTTCTATAAATAACGAATTAGTTATTACAAAGGCTTCTAGTTCAAAAACACCACAATATCCATTTAAATTAGAATTATCAGGAAGTAATCATTTAGTTTTTTCTGCAGCTGGTTCTGACGAATTTAAAACTACAATAACTTCGTCGACTGCAGTATCAGAATGGACCCATGTTGTTTGTCAAAAAACTGGTAGTAAATTAGAAATGTATTTAGATGGAATATTACATTCATCAGTATCTTCTAATTTACTACAAGACAATTTATCTCCATTTACTGCTTCAGCAAGAATAGACAATCAATGGCCAATGTATATCGGAGGATTTACTGATTCTGATTATTTACATGGAAAATTAGATGAAATTCGTATATTTAATAAAGCTATTAATAGTACACAAGTTGGATATTTAGGTGATCGATTAGAAAACGGCACATTATTACAAACTAATCATATTGGAAATGTGTTTACAAAACATGGAATAGCAGTTGTATCAACTCCAGATTATAGATATGATGACCTTATACAACGAGTTCCATATACAGCTAGTTATAGAAGCACAAAAACTATACATGAATTAAATGTTCTTACTAGAATAGACGCTGGTGATTTTAATATGTCATCAAATTTAACATTAACTAAGGATAATGATGAAACATATAAAGACTTTGCAACAGGAAGTATATTTTCACCATATATAACAACTATAGGTTTGTATAATGATGCAGGGCAATTATTAGCAATAGGTAAACCAGCACAGCCAATTAAAAAACGATCTGATGTAGATATAAATTTTATAGTTCAATTGGATTTAGATAAAAATATAACATATAATGCTAAATGATACGATTAAAACAAATATTAACTGAATTATCAGAAGATGAGACAACTAGATTAATAGATAAAATTAATCAAAAACAGTTTAAATTTTTTGATAAAGGAGACAATGGCCGTATTTATAGTATAGACGAGGAAGATGTTCTTTTTAAAATAACTACAGAAACTGAAGAATATAAAGTAGCAGATATAATTGTAGGAAGGAAAGATTTATATACAACTTTTATTCCAGTTCATTATGTTAACGGAAAAAATATGTATATAATGTCTCGTGCAGAACCTATATCTACAAATGAAATCAATGAAATAAATAATTTCTTAAATGGATTTAAACAATATGCTCGAGAAGAAGGCGGAGAAGTTTCTGTATTTGATTATTTAGATGCAGATGGAGGTAGAGATAACAATGAACAATTAGTTAATTTCTTAAGGGCATTACAACAAGACGTTAAACGAATTGGATTACCTGATTTAGATTTAGATTTAGATTTTAAAGCAGATAATGTAATGAGATGGAATGGTAATTTAGTAATGATTGATTGGTAACTATATTTATATAAAAAAGTGTATAAAAAATGAATAATTTATTACATAACATAATACGTGAAGAAATAGATAATTTAACTAAAATTAATATTAGTGCAATTGATCGTACTAAAATATTAAAACGTATAATACGAGAAGAATTATTAAAAGAAAAATCGGGAGTTGCAGGATGGAGGTGGTCAATATATGGAACAGATACATTAAGACAAGGCTTCGTTAATAGAAAAGCAGAAAGAAATGGAGCTGTACTTGGATTTCCATTAATTGGAAGAGCTCAAAGAGGTTCCAAAGGCGCGCCAGCAGAAATGTTGCGCCGGGATGCTATAGGATGGCTAACTCAAAATAAAGAACTAGGACCTACTGGTAAGTATAATAAAAAAACATATATGTATGTATTAAGTAATCCTATTAAATTAACTAAAAGAGCAGTAAAATTTCACGTTTGGATATTTGATAAAAACATATTTAACAGTGTGTGGAACAAAATAAAACCTATTATACAAGATAAACAATCAGATGTATATTTTAGAAACCAAAAATTTGTAACAGATTTAGACAATGTAACTATACATACTCCGGAACAAGCAGAAGGATGGAAACGTCAATTAATTGCATTAACTAAAGAATTTGAAGAATATTTCGAAAGAGATCAAGATCTTAAAGATGATTTATTTCATTTAGGAAACACAAAACCTAAAAAAATTAGAGGGGATGTAAGTTTAAAAGCAACAAAACCATTTGTAATAACTGTAGATGATAAAGGCTTTGATGTTAATACTGATTCTAAATTAGAATCACCATGGATGGTAAATGGAGAAGTTTTAGTTAAATATTCTCCAGACGGAATGAATTTGCAAATATTTCCAATAAAAGGAAAAGGTGGGGTTAGATCAATAGAAGACGAAGACGAAGATATAACAGGTGAGTGGACAGGAACGTTTACAGGAGACTATGATAAAACAACTCACACGCCAACTGTTGGTGTAGTTGATGTACATATAGATAGATCTCGAGATCCATGGTTTGCTCAGTTCACCGGAGAAATAATTGGAACAAGAAAAGGTCCATGGGAAAGACCTCGTTTTACCTTTGAGTGGATAAAAGGTCATGTAGAATATTATGATACGGATTTTGAACCTCATCGTTATGGAGTGTTTACTGGTACATTTGACAAAAAGGGGTATAGACCAAACACCGGAAAAGCTCAAGGAGTAAAAGTTACATATTTTGAAGGTAATGAAGCGCCAAGTAATTATTTATATGTAGGAGACGTGCAAAACAGAAAACCTGTTGGAGAAGGCGAATGGCACAACAAAGAAGTAAATAATTTAATATTTAAAGGAAAAGGTCCTTGGAAAAGCAGAGAAGGAATTGAATATTATCCTGAAGATAAAGACGGAATTTATGAACAAGGAGTCTGGAAAAACGATAAACAATTTAACGTGATACAATACAATGCATATGATCAAAAAAGGGGTGAATATAAAGATGGTGGTGAGTTTGAAGGTGTTACGGTATCGTCAATGACATTAGATAAAGATGCAAAAAGTCCATCAGTAGAAAAAATTAAAAAAGCTTTGTTGAGAATGGAAGAAACAGAATCAATTCCAGCAGATGACGCTTTATTAAATAGATTTAAAGAAAGTGTAGCTAATAAGCCAGATACTGTTGATAAAATAACCCTAAACTTTGTTAAAGGAATAAAATACTCATGGAAAAAAAGAATTGCTTATGATGAAGATATAGAGGCAACACAAGGACAAATCACAAAGAAATTTACAGACACATTGTGGAAAGTAGTAAACTTGCCAGCTGAAGCAAATGAAAGCACACAACGTTATTCAAATGTTAAAGACATTATTTTGCAAGAATATAAAAAAATAATGAGAGAACAGTGGAGTGAAAAATCTTCTAAAGCAGTAGACACTGGAGTTAGAAATAAACCAGAGGAAGAAGGTGGAGAAAATGAAGAAGAGGAAGAAGTTGAAGGTGGAGGTGAAGGTGAAGGGGAAAAACTAAATATTAAAAAATAGATGATACGTTTAAAACATATATTAATAGAACAATGGGGTGAAAAATCATCTGGAGCTGAAGATACTGGAATTAGAAAATCTCCGGAGCCTCTTCCTGCAGAAACTGATACTGATTTAGATGTTGATAAACAAGAAAAAAATAAATATTCAGTTAAAAATATACAGCCTCAACAAATTGACTATATAAAACAAAAATGCGAACCAGCTTTTTTTGAAATTACAATACCTCCGTTATATACAGATACATATTTAAAATATGGATATGTTGTAAAAATTACTGGAGGGGGTGGTATATTAAAAAACTATAATAACAAATATTTTAAGATACGCGAGATAAAAATTACTGGAAAAACAAAACAAGATAAAAAAGTTGTGGGAGTTTATATCGATTTATCAGGATTTTGCCTGGATCCAGATGTAAAAATTCCAGAATCTGATTATGCAAATTTAATGATACAAACATTTGATAGTGATGGACAACAATCTGTACTTAGCAAAATAGAAACAGGAGATATTGATAAGTTAACAACACAAGAACGTACATATGCAATACAAATAGCTCAAAGTATTCAAGAATGGATAACAGATAATCCGCAAAAATATTTTGCAAAATTCAGTAATTGGAGCGGTGATAATGAACTAGGAGCAGCTAATAAATTTAAAGATGCTATTTGGAAAACATATCAAAAAGAGTTCTTGCAATTAGAAAATTCTCCTTTAAAATTTAGCAGAGATAATTATAAAATATTATGGAAGGTTTATGGGACAGCTGTAAATAATATAAAAAATGATGTATTTCAACTTGATAAATCTAGAATCTATAGGTTTCAAATATATACTAGTCCTGGATTAAAATCAAATAAATATTACTATTATAATTGGAATTATCTTAAAGGATAAATAAAAATAAAAGTTACAATAAAATGAAAAAAAATCACTGGCATACTGCTGGTAGCAAACAACGCCAAGCAGCATATAAATACGGTTACCGTTCTGGTTTAGAACTTTTAGTAGCTGAACAAATCAAAGAAACATCTTATGAACTTCGTTATGAGACTGATGTAATTAAATATATAGTTCCTCAACGAGATGCAAAATATACACCAGACTTTGTGTTTACTAAACGTAATGGATCTATGATGTATATAGAAACAAAAGGTAGATGGACTGCAATAGATCGTAAAAAAATGAAACATGTATTACAAAGTAATCCAGGAGTTGATATTAGAATGGTATTTCAAAATCCAAATCAAAGAATTTCAAAAGCTAGTAAAACTACATATGAAGCTTATGCAAATAAACTAGGAATAACATATGTTAGCAAAAAAACTATACCAGAAGAATGGTTAGCCGAATGTGTTCAACAAGGAGAAAAAATAAATAATCCGAAACAATTTTTTGAATAAGGTTTGATTTGTGAAAAATAAATATTATATTCAAAATAAATGTATTATTTATAATGATTAATTCAGTATTGAATTGATCGTTAGACCAGTTATGTGTCTAACCATTATTATTTATTATATTATTGTCTTGGGTTAGTTACAGTTTTTTCTTATTATATTATTGTGGAGAATTTAAAATTATTACACCTCCTAGAATCTGTGTTAGGTAAAGGAAAGCCAACGTCTGGCCATAATATCGCATTCTTTTCGCCATTTGTATCACATTATAAGCCAAAATTAGAAATTAATATAAATACTGATAATAATGGACAAAATCCATGGCATTGTTGGATATCTGATAAAAAAGGCAGAAGTATATTATCATTATTTAAACAATTAAAATTACCAAAACAGAAATTTGAACAATTAAAAAAAATTATAGATACAAACAAGTATCGAACTTATAAAACTGAAGAAACTGTAGATGAAATTATTCAATTACCTGCAGAATATAATCCATTATGGAATAAAAAGAATACACCAGATTATCGAAATGCCATGCATTATTTAAATAGAAGGGGCGTTTCTATATTAGATATATTAAAATATAGAATTGGTTATTGTGAATCTGGAGAATATACAGGTAAAATAGTAATACCAAGTTATGATTGCACCGGACAATTAAATTATTTTGTATCTAGAGCATTTTATAAAGCAGATAAATACAAACACAAAAATCCTAAAATATCTAAAGACATTATTGGTTTTGATTTAATGATAAATTGGTCTCAACCTATTATATTATGTGAAGGTGCGTTTGACGCAATTGCAATAAAAAGAAATGCAATACCATTATTTGGTAAAACTATACATTCAGCTTTACAAAAAAAGATCATCGAAAATCATGTTAAAGAAATATATATTTGCTTAGATGCTGATGCATTAAAAAATGCTATTAACATAGCAGAAAAATTTATGGGTGAAGGAATAAATGTATATTTTATTGAATTACAAGACAAAGATGCATCTGATTTAGGTTTTGAAAAAATAAGAACAATATTAGAAGATACTGACATATTAACATTTGAACGTGTTATGCAGTTAAAAATGAATTTATTATGGAAATAAGAAAAATTAAAAGTTCTATAAAACAGATAGATAAAATATATCATGTTTCAGATATTCACATAAGAACTTTAAAACGTCATAAAGAATATAAAATTGTATTCAAAAACTTATTTGATTATATTAATAAAAACGCAACCAAAAATAGTGTAGCAGTAGTTACTGGTGATATAGTTCATAGTAAATTAGATATGTCTCCAGAATTAATACAAATGTTAGTAGAATTTTTTGAAGGATTTACTATTCCAACTATTGTTATACTCGGAAATCATGATATGAATCTTAATAATTTATATCGTTTAGATGCAATTAGTCCTATTTTAAGTGTTATAGATAATCCTAATATAATTTTTATAAAAGAAAATGAAGTTTTTGAATATGGAGGTATAACATGGAATCATATGGCTGTTGATATTGCACCTGATGATTATATAAAAGCTAAAGATATAAACGCCCCATATAAAATTGCACTTCATCATGGAGCCGTAGATACTGCTACAACAGACATTGGATATGTTATTTCTAATAAACATGTATCTGCAGAAAATTTCATAGGACATGATTTAGTTTTATTAGGAGATATTCATAAACCAGCACAATTTTTAAATGATGAAAAAACAATAGGATATCCTGGTTCTCTTATTCAACAAAATCACGGAGAAGCATTAGAACATGGAATATTAGTTTGGGATGTAAAAACAAAAACGTCTGAATTTGTTAAAATTGAAAATGATTATGGATATGTAACATTAATTACTAAAGGTTCTAAAATAATTGAACATCCAAAACAGATGCCTAAAAAACCTAGAATTCGTATTAAGTTTGATAATACATCTGCATCTGATATGAAACGATTAATTACAACTATTAAAAAACGTTATAGTGTACAAGATATAAGTATTCAAAGGACTATTAATAATTCTAATACTAATTCTAATACTAATTCTACAATTGGAAATATACGTGATGTAGAATATCAAAATAATTTGTTAACAGATTATGTTGCAACTAACTTTCCACAATCAACTGAAGCTGAAATCGATGCAATAAGACATATTAATAGAAATACAAACTCAAAATTACCAGTACTAGAATCAGTACGGCATGTAACATGGAAACCATTATTATTTGAATTCGATAATATGTTTTCATATGGTTCTGGAAATGTTGTAGACTTTACATGTTTAGAAAGTGTATGCGGTTTATTTGCTGCAAATACATCTGGTAAATCTTCTTTATTAGATGCAATAACATATACTATATTTGATAAATGTAGTAAAACTAGTAAAGCAAAAGAAGTATTAAATAATAAACAAAATACATTCAAAGCTAAATTTTGTTTTGAATTAAATGGAAAAATATACACAATAGAAAGGGAGGGTATTAAATTAAAACATGGCCATGTAAAAGTTAATGTAAATTTTTATACAGAATCTGAAAATTTAAATGGAGAAGAGCGAAGCGAAACAAATAAAAATATACGTAGATATTTAGGCACATATGATGATTTCATATTAACTGCATTTTCATTACAAAATGATAATAATAATTTTATAACAAAATCACAACGTGAAAGAAAAGATTTATTATCTCAGTTTATGGATATGACAGTATTCGAACAAATATATCAATTAGCTTCCACTGATATAAAAGAAACTTCTGGTAAATTAAAAGAATATAAAAAAACTGATTTTGCAACTATAATAACAGAAGCAGATAAAATTATTAATGATAATAAACAAGATATTCGCGATTTAGAAAATTTTGAAAAAACTCTCCAAACTAACAGAGAAAAAACACAGCAACGAATAGTAGATTTAATTGAACAAAAACAACCAACTACATACGAAGGAGCTGATATTGAAGAACTCGAGGAAATAGAAACAAATTTAATATCTGAAATTGAACAATTTCAATTGGATATTGAATCTGCAGAATCTGATATATTTACAATAAATGAAAGCGTAAAAACTATACAAAAAACTAATAATACTATTGATATTAATTTTATAAATGATCGCGTAGAACAATTAAAAGAATATCAAGAAAAACAAAAAGAAACCGATCAACAAACTAAAACCCAATGGAATTTAGTTCAAAATAAACAAAAAAAGATTGCACATCTTAAAGAACATGAATATGATCCAAAATGTGAATATTGTACAAGTAATGTATTTGTCCAAGATGCATTAGAAGCAGAAAAAACAATAAAAGAAGATCAAAATAAATTAAAAGAGTTGCAATTTGAACAAGTAGAAATTGATTCAACTGTCGACGATTTACACCCATATGAAAAACAACAAACTGTATATTCAGTTAATAACGGATTAATTGAATCAAAACAAAATGAAGTAGAAAAAGAAGAACTTCGTCAACAAATATTAGAAAGTGATTTGCAAACAAAAGAGTCTGAATTAGAAACAACCATAGAACGTCAAGAATTATTTCGAAGAAATCAAACAGCTATTGAACATAATAAACAAATCGATAAAAAAATTAGTGGACAAAAAGCAACAATTGAAACACTTTCTAAAGAAATTAAAAAAAATCAAATAAAAATTAAAACTACTCATGGAGAAATAGAAGTTGCAAAAACAAATAAAAATAATGCAGTAGATCAACTAGACATATATAAACAATTAGAAACAGAATATAAAGCATATGAATATTATTTAAGTGCTATACGACGTAACGGAATACCATATGATTTAATATCTAAAACACTTCCTAAAATAGAAGTAGAAATAAATAATGTATTAAATCAGGTTGTAGATTTTAATATGGTATTAGAAACAGATGGCAAAAATATTAACGGATATATTGTATATAGTGATACTGATTTTTGGCCATTAGAATTAACGTCTGGTATGGAAAGATTTATTTCATCATTAGCAATCAGAATAGCACTTATAAATGTATCCGCATTACCACGTCCTAATTTTATTGCAATAGACGAAGGTTGGGGTAGTTTAGATCAAGAACATATTGCATCTGTAATTAATTTATTTGAATATTTTAGAACTAAATTTGATTTTTCTATAATTATTTCTCATGTAGATACAATGCGTGATATGGTTGATAATTTAATTGAAGTTAACAAAATTAATAATTACAGCCAAATAAATCATACATAATATTTATATGAAAGGTATATATGAAACGTAAACAATCTGTATATAGAGGTTTAGAATTTATTCCGGTATATTTTGAAGATAATTCGTTAACATCACCTGATTATTTTCAAATTACAGAATTTCCAACAAAATTAACTGCAGGAAAAAATTTATTTAAACTTCGAGGACATCCTACTAATCTACGCGTTGGCGGTGCATTAGGTATAGAAGTTTTAGATTTTAATGGAGATCCTATTTACCATGAAGTTATAAATTATATAGATGAAGACAAATCTCGCGTAATATCAATTTATATATATGAAGAAACACCTCCAGGTGATTGCACAATAACATTAATAGCAGAAGCTGAATCTATTGAAGGCCAAATAGCTCCTACACAATGGCAAGGAAAAGCTAATATTAGATGGACTCGATCTATACCAGTTAATCCTAATATATCTAATAATTCAGAAATAATTTTTGAATCACCACCAGCTGTTAATGTAACAGAACAAATTGGAGTTCAATTAAATAGAACTTATCCTAATAATGACCAATTTCCACAATATTCAACAGGAAATATACGTTATTTTTCATTTAATAATCAACCAGCTTTTGAATTAATAGGGGGTGAATTAACCGCAGAAATGGCTAATGGAACTCTTACTGTCGCAGCACCAAGTAATCCTACGCCTACACCTACATATACGGTTAATACAACGGCATTTACATCACAGATAAAAAAAATATTAACAACAGGTTCAGCGTTGTTAGATACAGAATATACGGTTTATAGTAGCCAAAGTATTACTGCACATACTTATAATGCAATCGATCCATCAGCATTTACTATTGACTATGAAGCAACTCCTACATATATTTCTACTGAAAATTCACAATCTTTTGCATATATACAAGTTAACGGATTAGATCCTGCAACTGGAGATATATCTAGAATTAAAGTTTTTACAAATAATAATGGAACTAGCGGGACGTGGGATCTTGTAAATGATATTGAACTAGAAGAAACTGAAATATTAATTGCTAGTACTAGCTCATTATTACCAGATGAAACTATTGGATTATTTACTTCTCAAAGTTTAATTGATTATTGGGAAGGACATACTTATTCAGGATTCACTGAAGGAACCCCACCTACATTAATTTGGTCTACGGGATCATTAGCAAATGCTGGCTTAATTAGTAGTTCTACTGATATATCAGCTAATAATCAAGTTCATGTATTACAAGTTAAATCAGGGTCTAACGGAATATTTGTTTCTGGTTCTGCATATAAAGTTAGATTTGATGCTATAGGTAAACGAAGTAATTTAATCAGTAGTAATCAAGATCCAAAACTTTCAGTTTATTTATCAGGAAGTGCTTTTGATTTTGATTCAACTGACTTTTTTAACCAAGAATTACCAGTTAAATTAGGTAAAAAAGTTGGCGATGTTACTATTGATACTAATAGTCAAAGATTAGATGATAAAGTATTTAGTTTCGAATCAGATAATTCTGGTTTTGGATCATTATTATTTGTAGTACATTCAGGAATATGGCAAATAGCAGATGTACATGTTACTTCTGATAATGATTCTGGATATTCTCCTAATTATACTAGAATTAAAACGCCTATAGAAACTACTCATAAAATAAACAACCAGATATCATTTAAATTAGAATATTATAATGTTGCAGGCGAACGAAGCAAACAAGTATCATATATTTACAATAAAAATTGGCAAGGTGGTAATCGATACATAGATGGCGATTATTCTTTAATGACAGGTTCATTATATGTAGCAGATTCATTAAATAGCGGCGTTGCTATCAGTGGATATCCAAATTCTGGTTTTATTAGATCGTTAGGATATGAAGGATTTGATAGTGGATTTCCTGGATTTTTGCTTTGGTCAGGATCAGCATTGCCTGGACAAAAATCTAAATATGGAAATGATTACGATGGTGTTGGTTTAGAATTATATGCAAACACCGGAAGTTATTTTCGTTATAGCACATTTGATGATGAACTAGACGTAAGAACAACAAAATTTTTCCTAGGACATCCAAGTTCATCATTTATAAGCGGTAGCAATGGAAATATAGAAATATCATCTAGCAATTTTCATTTAACTGCTGAAGGCAATATTACTGCATCAAATGCATTATTTACTGGAACTGCACGTGCAGATATTATTTTAGATAAAACAGTTGCAATTACAGCAGCTAATTCCGGAAGTTATCTTCAATCATTTACTACAACTGGAACATCTCAAGCAGCATATCGATTAGTATTAGATGGATCATTAGGTGGCGAACGAGTCCGTCGAGTAGATTTAAATTGTAATTTTACACCAGGAGGAACCAGAACACCAATTGGCGAAATAAAAGCACCTAATATAGGCAATGATTTAAAAGTAAGTGTGATAATAACAAATATTACCAATAATGATAATTCAATATTAAATATATTTGATCCAGCAGTATTACAAAACATAGGTAGTGGTACATATCCCGCTAGCGGATATGATGAAATTGTTCTAAAACAATTTGATTCTATTGAATTATCTTTAATTAGTAGTAATACTGCATTACAAACAGCTGGTACAACATATACAACGCCATTTATATTTAAAACATCAGCCCAAATTGGCGACGGAACAGATGATAGTAATTTTGGCATTTTGTCTGTACAAAATACTGGCGTTCCTACTAGTGCCACAACGGCAACAAAAGGCCCACGATTGCATCTTCAAGTTAAAGATACTTTTAGTGCAACAGCAGCAGATCAATTAGTTTTTCGAAAGGGATTGCATAACACTACAAACACAGTATTATCAGGAAGCGGTCCTTATTGGGGAATATGGCAAAATCAAACAACCCGGGGTGATGAAGTAACAATGGCATTTTCTTCTTCAAAAAATGGAGATGATCGCCGAATCACACTTAACGGGGCAGTGCATCATCCACATACTATAATAGACTCAACATATGCCGTTGAGACATCTGATTATTATATTACATTAAAATCAGGATCATCAGGAACAATAACATCAGTATTACCTCTTATTACTCCTCATGAAAAAGGTAGAGAATTAGTATTTAAAAATTTAAGTGTAGCTAATTTTTATATTAGTCCAACTGCCCCCGATAAAATAGATGGAGCTACAACAAAATTATTAAGTAATGTATATTCAAGTTTAACAATTATATGTTCAGTTTCTAGTAGTATAGGACCATCCGGTCAATCAACCGGATCGTGGGATATTATATCTGGATATAATTTATAAACATAATATTTATATAAAATGAAAAACATAACAGTATTATTTCCTGGAGGATTCAAACCAATAACTGGAGCTCATTTAGAGTTAGCCAATCGATATGCAGCACATCCGCAAGTAGATCGTGTTATCATGTTGTGTGGGCCAAAATCCAGAGACGGCATCACCAGAGAAAAAACAATAGAACTATTTAATCTATTAAATAAAAATCCTAACATAGAAATACAACCCACCGAATTTAATTCTCCTATTACAGCAGCTTATGAATATTTGTTTGAACTGCCAGAACAATGGATAGGTAGATATGCCATGGCAGCTTCTACAAAAGGAGATGATTATGTTAGAACCAAATCATTTGTACCAAATGTAGATATGTATAAAATCACCGGAGATAAACAAGGACGAGTGATTGCTAAAGGAATAGATGCTATAGAATTAAATTTAAATATAGACCCATTAGCATATGAAGATGGAGATCCAATAAGTGCTTCAACTGTTAGACAAGCAATAGCAAATGATGATTATAGTACATTTAAAGCTTCATATCCAAAACAACAAGATGCCATAATAAGCAATGCTTGGGAAATAATAACTAATAAACCAGCTTTAACAAAAGAATGGTGGGTAAAAAATTTACAACCTGGATTTCATGAAATGTTAGAAGGTTCTATGGGACATGATGGTACAAAAAAACACAAAGAAAAATTAAAAAAACTGAGATCGTTTTTAGATAGTAATCACGGAAAAGAATTTGTATATGATTTTGATGAATTTAATAAAACAGTTTTTGGAGCTAAATTAAATGAATCAAAACAATTGATATCAGAAGGGGGAGCAGGAGGCCATATGAATCATCCATATGATGATCATTCATTAACTTTTAATGATATGAAAGAAATGGTATCCCGAGCATTACAAGGCCGATTAGATATTGAAGAAGCAGTAACTGAAAAAACAGATGGACAAAATATATTCGTAACATTTAAAGACGGACAAATTGGATTTGCAAGAGGCGTACGAACAATTAAAAATCCAATGTCAGTTCAAGCTATACAAGACAAATATGCAGGAAGAGGAGCAATATCCAGAGCATTTGGACACTCTGCAGAAGATTTGGCAGAAGCATTTAGTCGTGTAGATCAAAAAAGATTAAATGGTATTTTTAAGAACGGTCGAGTATTTGCTAACATGGAAATTATATATCCAGATACAAAAAACGTTGTAGCATATGAAATAGCAGTTCTACAATTTCATAATCTAGTAGAATTTGATTTAGATACCGGACAATCAGTATTAACAGATATGAGTGGTGGTAAACTCATACAAAGTGTTGTTCAAGAAGCTAATGCTCATCTGCAAAAAACATTTTCTTTTATTCCTCCACATCAAATTAAATTAGGTCGAATAACAGATTTTGAAGATCAACAAGAAGCTTTCTTTAATGAAATAGATCAATTAAGAAATCATTATGGATTAAAAGAAACAGAATTAGTAACAGAATATCATAAAGCCTGGTGGGCAGAA
>Ga0080013_1001657_pt1 | contig 28634 bp, 42 predicted proteins | sample ETNvirenome_6_85_FD_69236 | JGI IMG/M metagenome (GOLD analysis project Ga0080013, IMG submission 69236) | Marine viral communities from the Pacific Ocean - ETNP_6_85 (SPADES assembly) (version 2) | ecosystem: Environmental > Aquatic > Marine > Oceanic | place: Pacific Ocean | collected 2013-06-19 | reverse complement strand
ACAGCCTACAATATAGATGCGGGCGAAGATAGTATAAGTATGTCCTTTGATACCGCATGGGAGCCACCCAATGGTATCTACAATGCAATAGTTGACAGGTATCCAAGCCTTGATATAAACTGGTTCTATCGAGAAGATGGTGTGCAAATGTCCGGTTGGCTACCTTACGATTAGGAGAAGTATAATGATAACCACCAAACCTGAATTTACAATATCATTAGATGTTGCAGAGCATCTAATGAAGAAGTCTAATGGCAAGTTCTTTTCAGCTACGTTCATAAAGCGTACAGATGGAACAGAGCGTACAATGGTAGGCAGGTTGAAAGTCACTCCAAAGAATCCCTCTGTTAGGGGTCGAGTGTATGAAGATGCAGACCACGATTTACTTACGGTATATGTTCCTGCGGTATCTAACTACCGAACTATTCCTCTGGACTCAGTTACATCGGTTGGTACTTTAGGGGCTACGTTCAAAGTTGATAAGGGCTAATATAAAATGGTAAAACAACATTTTGAAACTATGGTGGTTCGGGGTAAGGCTGATGATATCGGTCACTGGACTGAGAACCACGACATTGCCATTGAGGACATGACTGGCTACATCGAGAGGCTGGGTGGCAAACTCCACACAACGCTCGTAGAGGGCGAGTGGGTGATCTATACCTTCATTGTCCCATCTCATTGGGTTGGTCGCATGTATGACAGGTTCAAGTCTTTCGGATTTCGGGCAAAAGTGCAGTTTGAATCACTGTGGTACGGAGTTCTTGACGAGGAAAACGAGGAGTATGTATAATGGCTAGATTCAAACGAAGTGAATACGATAGTGTATTGAAAGAAGATTCTCCCTACCAAAAACGGTCGGTCGGAGATAAGCCCACCCCACTGTTCTTAGATAGTAACAAGAACTTGGTCATGTGGTCAGGTAAGGGAGACATTCCAGAAGTGGGTGACAAGGTAGACGTGCGTGTCCCTGTGAGGTACACAGGCATCGTCCAGAGCCACTTCATGGAGTATGGGTACGTGGGTATGCGTGTGCTTCCTGACCCAGAGTACCATGAGGCTATATCTCAACAAGGCTACGGTAAGTTACCTAAAGTCGGCGAGGATTGGACAAAGGCAGATTTGGTATATAACTATGGTTGCGATTTGACACCCAACTCATAGGCGTGTACCATTATATGTAGGTAAGGTTTGGGTAGGGGTCGCTCCCCGCAAACTGTTCCGACGTAAATCTGGTATAAGACAGTAGTCGGGTAACGCAGAGTGAAGAACCTTATTAGGCATCTTGTTATCTAGCAGTCTGTCTCAGGCATTTAGCGATGTTCCTGCGGGGGTACTAGCGGGGGTAACTTCAAACAACTAGACCGATGCCGATTATTTATGTCGGGTGGCATCTGTGTAAACGGCAGATGCGGTACAACAAAGGAGAATGTTAGCGGGTCACTGAGGAACGTTACTTAGGAAACCTGACTGCATGATGATGTGGGTTCGACTCCCACCACCCGACAACTATATAAACTGATACGGGAGATGGTTGGTAAGGTCATGGGAGTGTTGACAAAGATATCCAGTATGATACACTCTATATATGGATTAGGTATTGAGGTTGGTCTTGCACGACCAAAGATAGATAGGTCACCATATGAATTGGAAAAGAATCAAGAGCGAGTGGCAGAAGTCGAAAGACAACAGGTGGCAGCAACACCCAAAAAATCACGGCAAGCAAAAGAAGTTAGAAAGACAGAATAAGAAACAAAACAGATAACCTATCTTATTATAGAGTATCTAGTTTACAACGTAACAACACAACAGTATAACCACCATGCTATCCCTACCATATAGAATATACAAACTGATAACAGCCTCAGTTATTTTCATTATAGCTATTCACCTATCCCTATACATGGCTTCGGTTCTCTCAGTCTCTCAAAGTTTTAGAAATTTCATACGAAGGATACGATAAATTATGCAAAAGTTATCTGATACTCATCTATCTAGGTTCAAGGGGCTATCCTCTATGTTATCTCCAGAGAACTTATCTGCTGATGGCGAATTACCTCAGTCGGCAGTAAGGAAACGTAAGAGGTTCTTGCTATCAGAATGGAGGAGACTTGAACGTAAAGTAGGAAGGGTTGTGACAGAGGATGAAGTGTGGGGGTTTTAGTTATATATCCCTATGGTCTAAAATCATCAATTCGTTCTCAACTTTTACCAACCTTTCGCGTTTTAGGAAGGGAGGAAATAGGGTAATATCTGGGGAGTTTTAGATATACGGAGAGTTTTAGAGTGTATAGGATGGAATTAGAGAGTGGATACAATAGGAATATTCTCACATCACAGTCTCACATCTAATTTTAGCCTATCAGAAACTCGCGAAACAGAGGCAGGAAGTTTTATAAGCTAGGCAGGAAGTACGTATGTGTGGGCAGGGGCAGTGGGAAACAAGCTAGGAATGCGCCCGTAACGCCCACCACGTCAACGCACAGAGCCTTTGCAAGGTTCTACTATGTCTGGGGTAGGGGTGCGGTTCTCTGTGGGTTCTGTGGCGATGCCCGAATCGGACGGTGGTTTGAAATTTATGGTACAATAGAGGTACACAAAACTACTCGGGGTTCCAATGATTACTGAGTTACTCAAATTCCAAATAGGTAACGCCAAACTCTTACTAGGTAATATAAGAACATTCTCTTTACCTAGTGGACATTCTTGTCCATCTGCCGATGAATGTATGTCTAAGGCTGATAGAGTTACAGGTATTATAATAGATGGGATAGATATGCTATTCCGTTGTTTCTCAGCCACTGACGAAGCTAGGTCAACTAACGCACGTAATGCTCGGTGGCATAACTTCAACTTGCTACGTCAATGCAAGTCGTTAGATGAGATGGTAATGCTAATCAAAATGTCGTTACCGTGTAGCTACGGTGTAATTCGCGTTCATGTTGCGGGCGACTATTTCAATCAGATGTATTTCGATGCGTGGTGTATTGTGGCTAGGGATACTCCGAACATACACTTCTATAGCTACACTAAATCTCTCAACTACTGGATCACTAGCCTAGATAAGATTCCTAGTAACCTGAACCTTACTGCTAGCGTTGGCGGTAGGCAAGATAAGCTAATACAAGAATACAATCTCAAATATGCTCAGGTAGTATTCCATCCGTCAGAGGCTGATAAACTAGGACTCCGTATAGATCACGACGATAGCTTGGCTATGTACGGTTCTGAAAGTTTCGCATTACTATTGCACGGAACACAAGCTGCAAATAGTGCGGCTAGTAAAGCAAAATCAAAGATGCAACGTGAAGGCATCAAGTTTAGCTACAGTAAGAAGGATAAAGCACTTGCTAGATAAAGAAGAACGTACGGAACCTATAGTAATTACATTAGGAAAACCAATGGTCGAGATAGAGATTCCTAAATCTAAAGATTGGCAACCAGTCAGAGTGTCAGAAGTTTTAGCTTGTGTAGGAGTTTTAGGTTAGCCACAATAGGAAGCAGGGGTGGAATTGACAGGAAGGAGATGTGATATATATATATATATATCACATCGCAAAAGAAAACCCCCACCCGTGAAGGTGAGGGCTTCTATGCTAGCTTGGTGAGAACAACAGGTGCAGATTATTGAATGAATCTCGCAGAGTGATTCAACGGAGGGATCGTTTGCATATGAGTCGTGGGTCGGGCAGATTCCTAGGATTTCTGCTTTATGTTCCTGATCTATTAGAGGGACGTCTTCACGGGTCTACTTTGGAGTGATTTCGCAGCTACTATTCTATTGTTCCCACCCCGACCGGTTGTGCGGGGGTTGGGTTAGGGGTTTAAGGAGAGTAAGCTATTTCTCCCCCTACCCCCTACACTTAGAAGGCTATCGGAGTTTTACCCCCTTGAAACCTTATACATATATTGTACCACACATTTAAGTGGTACGTCAACATCAGGTTTTAGATACTTGCATAGCACCCTCAACAGTTTAGTTTTAGTCGAGTTTTAAGTGTATCACAGATGAGGGTAAAGCACAAGGAATAGAAAGGAATAGAAAGGAAAGGAATTAGACATGATAATTAAATAATTATCATGTCTAAATCTCAGCTATCCATTGTAGCTGATTTAGAAGTCGTCGCCAAACACCTTATGGTATTCAAACCGTGACCGCTCTATGTCTTTCTTACCTGCTATACGACGAAGCCGTTTGCTAATTTTCTTAGCTACTGCACGAGTTCCCCAGAACCCGCCTCCGTTCTTAGCTCCGTTATGTTCAGTCTTTATTGCAGCCATTATCTAACCTTGTCCCCAAAACTATCCATGTCTATCAAGTCGCCCCGCTCGTTGCGTAGGTATCTAGCGTCTATGATGTCGGCGCAGGTACAGTTGGTATTACCAATACATTCTGTTTCATGGTCATAGTTCAGAGAGTTCATTTCGTTACCTCTAGACATTCTAGACAGGTTACGGTGTTTCTGTCTGTGGTTTCTTCTACCACAGCTACACTCTTTCCGTAGACACGGATTCCGCATGGGGTGTATGTGTTGAATATGTAACTCATATGAATCATAGTTTGGATACCTCGGCTCGAACAGCTTTCAAATCATCTTTGTATTCGTATTTCCAACTGTTCCATAGGTGGGATAGAAACCCTGACTTGCTCTTAGCGGGTACATTTGTAGTGTACCCAATCCTATCCTTGACCTGCTTGGCTGTATATGGCTTTGGTACGGCATGCAGTCTAGTACTGGCTACACCGTCAGTAATATGTCCTCTGCAGTTGGTTTCGTAACCACTCTCATTCGACCGCTTGTGCTTGCAAGGCTTGGTGAATGCAGACCCGAATAGCCTCTCGTACATACGGATTCTTCCGTACACTTCCCTCCAGTTCTTCTTGGTAATTTCACGCATGTCAACTGCCATAAGCATGAAGCATAGGTAGTCAGTACGTAGCCATTCACCGTTCTTATCGCTGAAAACACCTGTGCCTTCCTTGTGTCCAGTTGCGGTTGCATCCCATGTTAGTGGCATAACCCAGTCCTTTTAAGTGGAAGTAGTTTTATCTCTATATCTATATTACCATAGATGGTATGGTATCGTCAAGGTTTTATATTAGATAGGAAAGGAAGGAAAGGAATGGGGATATGATAAAACACGTTTTATCATGTCTAAATCCCAGCGTGAGAGCGGGCTGGCAATAGGTAAAAGGAACATAAACCTACTACCAGCCCTATGGGATAAACAACGCCCCACGAAATTAGAAAGCTACCCCCGTGATACGTGTCGGTAAATCCGACCGTCGAGAGTAACTCGACCCCTGTACCCACACCCAAACGCACACTTGCCGAACTCTGGGAGTGTGTCGGAAAAATAGTACGTTACTATCTTGATCGCTGACCGACTAGACCCTAGACATGGTATTGTGATCTTCATTAGTTCAAGCTACACCATCTTCAATAGCTGCGTCACGCAAGTAATCTGCAAAGTCTATCGCCTTATCTACACAAACTTCGCATCTACCGCTGTCTGCACAATAGCAGCCACGCTCGTACTCATGGCAGAGCATTGACGGAACCCAACCACGTTCTTCATCTTCATACGACGCTTCGTAATTGCACTCGTCAAAGTGCGGGTCGTCTTGTGTCATCGGGTTTGACACATCGTGATGTAGCTTGTGGTCGGCGAGTTCCCCACACTCGCCGCAAGGGTAGTTTATTACTTTAGTTGGAGCAGCCATTATACTGACTCCGGCTTGTCAAAGCTAATGAGTTCATCTCGCATAGCTGCGATAGCTATATTGTCGAACAACTCAGGTGGAAACTGAAAAGCGTTTTGCAAGAATTTCATGTCAGCTATGTTGGACTTCTCTTGCATGTACTCAGGTTCGATAGCTTCAAGTGCTCTGATGCCATAGTAGAGAGCTTGCGATAAAATCAAGTTCCCTCTAATGGAGCTTGCAAACTCTAACGCTTGCTCCGTAGTGGGTTTGGTGGTTACCCCTGCGTACTGGTCTAGATCATTCATCTTGTTACCTTTTAGTTTTAGGTTGTTTGCGTCACTACGTTAAGTGTATCATAGGTGCAGCGGTAGCGTCAAAGTTTTATATTAGATAGGAAGGAAGGGAAAGGAATGGAAGGAATGGCGATATGATAATATCGGATATTATCATGTCTAATTTCCACGTTCTACCGTGGCTGTTGTGAGTTAGGGCGAGGGCTTGCGCCCCCGCCCCGTTCTATCTAGGCTTGCACTGGTTCTGGCAGTAATGCTCTGACAAGTTGTGAACTCATCTTCGATTTCTCACCCTCAGCATGTAAGCTGAATCCCGACGCACGTTCCATCTTACCTGAACTGCGTACTGGATACCAATCAATAGCTTCGGATAGTGCGTTCAATGCGCCCCAGCCATTACCCTTGATTGTGGACATTGTGTCCAATCCACTCTGATCGGCTTCACCGTTCCAAATTTGGTGAATCAACTTCCCGCGATTTTCCCATAGGGTCAATCCGGTGGTGGACTCATCTTGTTTCGGTTCGGGCTTAGGGTAAACCGACTCGATCAGTTCATCTAACTTCGCATCGGTAACAGTTATGTCAGCAAGCTGTTCGGCAGTATTCACGAATACCTCAAAGTAGTTAGCTGAGAGAGTCAACGCTGTAATTGCATCGTTGATACGACCGTCAATCGAAGCCGTGTGACGGGCTTTGAATGTGTGCGTAGCGTTCTGTTGGGCAATTCTCAGAGTGTTAGCGCAAACTACCCTAGTTGGAGTTAGCGCAGCCTGTACACCTGACGAACCGTCGTGAGAACTTGTAACGAACATGTACTGATCGACCGCATCTACGCCACCGATTTTCACCGATGATGGAAGTTTGATACAACCAAAAATTGTTCGACCCTCACGTATCGACCCAGCGGTATCCCATTGGGCATCAGAATTATTCATCAGAATTTGGTCGCCAAACTCAAATATCTGTTCATTCTGTACAGTCGTGTACCGTTTGCCCACATTACCTAGACCGTCAATTTGACCTAGAGTTACAGGGTTATCCCGTACAACGGTAAACCGTTCCGGAACTTCGACTGCCTTACCCTCTACAAGAGATACGGTAGGCACTAATCGGACATTCCAATTAGCCATATTTGCCATTGTCAGTACTTCGACTGTGGTGGCACGTTCTTGGAATATCGTACCGAGGCGATGCCACGCAGGATCACGGAAACCCGCGAAAGCTGCTGACCCGTCTGCGAAACGTTCGATATTATCTGGCATTTGTGAATCCTATTCACTAAGGTTTGTCGCCCGAGATAGTGGGCGTACCATCAATTATACACTATCTACTATTAGTCGTCAATTCTCACATCCCGTTTTAGCTTTAGTTTTAGGCACGGCGTAGTTTTACCGTAGCTAGGAAGGGAAGGAATGGAAGGAATGTGAGGTGATAATTCCGAATTATCACATCGACAACCCCACCTCTTACGAGGCGGGGCTGGTGTTTCTAGTTTCCGCAACCCCCCGCTCTGCATCGGTAACAACCGTAAGGGTGACTTGTAGGCGTGTCGCAACCGCATGGGCAATTACACATGTTGTTTTACTCCATCATGGCTAGTGTAAGTTGTCATAACATCTTTGCTGTACCCGCATATTACGCAGGTAACGGATAACACACTACCTTGTGAAGTAACGTGCTTCTCAAATCTCACCACCACAGCAGTTTTAGGTGAGCATTTAGGGCAAGGAACTCGGGACGTATCCACGTCAGTGAGTTTTAGGTAATTCATCGTATCCTCCTGAGGTGTATTATATCAGATAGGAACGGAATAAGGAATTATCTCATCTCTTTTCCTTCGTAAAAGAGATGTGAGAAATTGGGGTACCCCCGCCCCGTGAGGGCGGAGCGGGGGTTAGAGTGGCTACCACTTCAATATGTCGAACTTGCCACTAGTGCCGACAGCGCATCTCAGGTCGTATGGTTCGCAACCCTCATCGTTGCACCATTCTTTATGTATCCGCTGCACTTCCATTCCCGACATGCAATCCGCTGCGGTAGGTTCACCGCTAACAGGCTTACAAGAACCGTGCATAGGCACAAATGCTTTCTCGTCGATGCAGTAGGTCTCATAATCGCTACCCATAGCAACATCGGCTATACCTAAGTCGTCAATCAGCTTTATACTGCGTTGAAGCAGCGAGCTTATAACTAGAAGGTCGTTACCAGTTACCCCGATAAAGTCGGAAGACTCTAAGCCATAGAGATGGCTAAGAATCGTATCCGCTTCAAACTCAGTGTTGCGTACCGTCTCCCGATTTCGTTCCACTATCCCTCTAAATTCGTCGTTCATAATGTCCCTCACTAATTAGTTTTAGTTATGCGATCCCTCAACCGCATGACTTAATTATAGCATGGCTGGAATAGGAAAGGAATTATCTTATCGCATTCCGAATGCGATGTGAGAAATTGAGCCACCGCTACCCCGTGAGGATCGGGGTAGGGTGACGTTTTCGATTAGTCTTCGATGGTTATATCGAGACTAATGCGCCGGGATAACGTTTCTTGATTGTGAAACCAGTAACCCATTCAAAGTTGTTGTCCCAGTCCAGTTCATCTAGATGAGTCTTATTCATTTTTGAATCTAACTGATCTATACAACCCCCTTCAACGTAGGGGCAATCCTCTGACTTATGGGTTGCCAGATTGTCGAAGTATCCCTGTGGATACGTTTCAATCACTTCTTCTGGTGTTTCGTAGTATTCCCACTTACACATCGCTACAGTACCCTCGCACTGACTATGATTGTTTTCACTGTGCATACTTTTATCCTCAATTCTATGGCAATCCTCACTTGCCATGACATAATTATATACTAGCTAGGAATGGCAGGAATTATCTTATCGACTTCCGAAGTCGATGTGAGAAATCCCCGCCCCCGAAGGGGCGGGGTCTAGTGGAAGTTACAAAGCTTCGTTCGGACCGATCTTCATACTAAGCCTGAATTCTCGTCCGGTCTCGTCAGAGAGTGGGCGAGGTCTAACATTTACCCGAGAGAGCTTAGTTGGGGCTTCTTCTAAGAACTCCGCCCGTTTTTTGAATAACTCAGGCTTAAACCTTCCGTTATCCTTATCGAATAGCTCGCAAAACGCCTCTAGGAGTTGCGGATGATTAAATCCGGTTTTTACTAGAAGGTCGGCTATTGCTTTATAATGCCGTTCAGTAAACATCTTTTACCTTTCTACAACAGGAACTCCCTGCTGTGCATACAATTATATACTAGCTAGGAATGTCAGGAATTATTATATCGCCTTCTGAAGGCGATGTGAGAAAAAGGTATACCCCCGCCCCGTAAGGGCGAGGCGGGGGTATCAGGTTAGTGCTTTACGGAACCTTTCATCAAAGCCTCGCTAACCTCGGTACAACAAACGCCAGTTGCGTCCGTTGTCATTTTCTTGCAATGCAAGGCGACTTTCGCATAAGAGCCACATAGGTCGCCCGGTACGTCCCAGATCAACCACTTTACCCATGCGGGTGGAAATTCATTTCCGTGCTCGTCGGTTGCCCACACCAGAAACTTTCGATTGGTACTATCCGCTCCGCTCATTGCCTCGGTGAGGTTGTTGGAGAGTAGGGCAGCTATAAAGCCACCCGGAAATACCCCATGCTCTACGTAGCGTTTTATCCCTGCAACCATTTTCTGGTTGGGAATTAGAGAGTAATCAAGGGCTGTTTTTGCCCACTGTTGATACTCTAAAAGCGATTCCATGTTAGTTGTCCTTATAAACTAGTTTTAGTTTAGCAAGCCCTCACTTGCCATACCCTAATTATATAGGAATACAGGAAGTCAGGAATTATTACATCGCCTTTATAAGGCGACGTGATAAAATAGTGGGAAGACTGGTGCAGTCAGTCTCCCCACTATCCTATTAGGGTAAGTCCTTAGCTCTTAAGTGCACCACCAAACACTCGTTTGTCGTCGTCGTTGAGAGCATCAAGCTCTCCATACATCTGAACTGCGTCTGAAAGCTCTTGCGTAGCTTCTGACTGCATCTCTCCCAAGAATTGCAATGCTTCTGTTTTAGAAGTAAAGCGACGAGTAATTTCTCGATCTACTTTTGCAATTGCACTCGAACCGAAGCCTTCTGCTTGGGTTACGGACAAAGTAACTGAAAGTTTTACGGCTCTCATATTTCGCTCCTCTGCACTAATCTGCACTGTCGGTATCTCCGACAACATAATTATACAGGAACTAGGAACGGATGGAATTATCTTATCGCCTTCCGAAGGCGCTGTGATAAAAAGAAACCCCCCAGCTTGCTAGGCTGGGGGGCTGGGGGTTAGTGGAGTGTCACCACCCCCTCGCCTGTGATGTCGCTGTAGAGGACAACGCTTTTGATGTTCCTGATGTCGTCCCATTCAGGGTTGTCGTAGTCAGCAAAGTCGCTAACGTTGTCGGTCATGTCGTTCAGTTCCATGAACTCATCAGGCGAGTCGTATGTATCCCAATGAGAGAGGAGGGCAATATCGAACTTGTGCTCGAATGTGGCATTCTCTTGTTCCTCTAGGTGGTCGAACAGCAGCAGCAACTGCATTCGTGACCAACCTGAGGCGGCTTGGAACGTCTGCATTCGATTAACAAAGTCATCTCTGAAAATAGTACCGTACATAAGTTTTACCTTGCACTAGCGGAGTGTACCGCCATGACTTAATTATAACAGGAATAGGAAGGAAAGGAATTACCACATCCCGTTTCCGAAACGGTGATGTGAGAAAACCCCCCGCCCCGAAGGGCGGAGGGCTTGGAGGCTAACCCCAGAGAGCACGGTACTTGTTGTACTCGAATACTTTCTTTTCTAGCTTGTCGGGGCTGGCGAGGTGCTTTTTGCATGCGGAGCAAGTAACGTCTTCTTGGTGTCTCTTGTCGTTTTTAGTGACGAAACGCCCTGATACGTACCCATTACACATACGCATTTCTTGACCCCACTTGTTGGTTCCGATGAACCAGTGAGTGCGCTTGTCTAATTTGACTGCCATTTGTTGCCTCCTTTCTTGCATATAAGTATAGCAGGAATGGAATAGGCAGGAATTATTACATCGCCTTTCGAAGGCGACGTGATAAAAAGGTGCCCCAGCGAGTCGAGAATCCCGCTGGGGCGTAGGGTAGAAGTGTTGTACCCTATAAGATTAGAAGCTACTCCCCTTACTGCCTGTGTACATCTCGAAGTACGTTAGTCCGCCAGTAGCAAGTTTGTAGTCACAAACCTTGCAAACAGTTGTTGAGTCGCTACGGTCAAGTAGCTTGCACTTGTCAATGTGCTCCCCTGTTGCATAGAAGAAGTCTACCTTGCAATTCATGCATTGTCTCTTCTTATGGAATCTAGGGTATAACTCGGTGTGGTGCAACGACATCATGTCGTGTCCTCTCGAATGGTCACCGACCCTGTGCCGATGATGCTTTAAGTATACAGGAAGGAATGAAGGAAGGAATTATTACATCGCCTCCTCGAACTTGGCGATGTGAGAAAACCCGCCCCCCGAAGGGGGCGGGCATCTCGGCTCCTCTATTTGGTTTTGAGGATCAGTCGCTGTCCCTTACCGAGACCGAGACCGATGCCGTATAGGTTGAAGTGTGGCTCACACATATACGCCCACTGTCCCGTTGGGGTGGTTGCCCCGTCAAAAAGAGCCTCTACCTTGACGCCCTTGTGAACGTCATCCCGACCGAGTAGATCGCAGTAACGTTCCCCAAAAATCTCGACCGATGTGTGGTCATTCATGAATAGCCTCCTTTGGCTACCTCTATTATATAGGAACGGAATAGGTAAGGAATTATTACATCGACTTCTGCTGCTTCGTCGATGTGAGAAATCCCCCCGCCCCGAAGGGCGGGGGCATATCATCAGACCCTAAGATAGTTCAAGTAAACCTCCTAATAATCTTCTTCTATCTGCTCGCCCATTTCGACAAGTTCGGTGTATCCGCTGCCACCACTAGCAGCCCACCCACAATAGCATCGGGCAAGCCCTTTGTGGTCACTGCAACCGGCGCAAACATGCGCTCCGCAGTAGTCTCGGAATTCGTATTCGTGCTTACAGGTCATAAATAGCCTCCTTTGGCTACGTATAGTATAACAGGAACTAGGAACCGTAGGAATTATGACATCGCCTTTTGAAGGCCGATATGATAAAACCCCCCGCCCCGAAGGGCGGGAGGCTGACCATTCATATTTACAACTCCGATTCGTGTATAGGCTCATAAGCCTCTGGGTGAATCTCTGTTACGGGGAGGTCGTCTCGCCGTTGGTTTTCCTGCACGATGCCAGCACAGTTCCGACATATTGCCTGTCGTACTCCGTCGATTCTGATGCTAGGTACTCTGTGCGGGTTGTAGCCAAAAAACGTTTGGCAACCAAAGCAAGTTCCCGTTACGATTGCGTATCCCATGGTATTACCTCCGTACCACTATTATAACAGGGATAGGAAAGGAAGGAATTACCATATCGCCTTTTGAAGGCGCTGTGATAAAAAGGTGCCCCGGCAGAGTGTCCGCTCCACCGGGGCTGGGCGCCAGAGGCGTTGGGCGCCCGTGATATCAGCTAGGCTGACGGCACTTATCGAGACACCCATCAACCTTGCACGGGCGCATCGGCAAAGTTGATGCCCCTGCAATGAGCAGCATGCCCACCATCTCGGCACCCTTTGGTCCTGTGTGGGCGTTTAACTGTGCGGTGTGCAGCGCAGTCATACCGTGCTTATTGTATGTGTCTAACATTCGTTGCAACTTATCCATGTCGTACCTCCTGATACAATTATAGCATGGCTGGAATAGTAAGGAATTACTACATCGCCTTTCTAAGGCGTTGTGATAAAATCAGCCCCCCGCCCCGAAGGGCGAGGGGCGGGCTGGTTAGCAGAAGAAGAATAGTGTTATCGACTGCGCCGAGCTAAGTACAGCTAGTACCGTCACCAGTATCCAAGCTACCTTCGCTACCCGCTTGGGCTGCATGTCCTTCATCCTTGCCCTTGACCAGTTGGCGTATTCGATACCGTGACGCCTGACTAGATCGTAGTCACTCTCTGCCGTGGTCAGTTTAGACTGCAACTTGTCGTACTGTTCTCTCGTTACCATCTTGTTCTTGATAGTCATCTTGTAGCCTCCTTTGGCATGCTTATAGTATAGCACGACACCGACAGGTCAGGATTTCTCATATCCCATATTATTATTATCACATCTAATAATATATGAAGGGAGTGTACGAGATGATCCAAATATCACCCCCCCATTCGATAGTTGGGGTATACGGGTCTTCGCTATATGGTCTCTGAGATATAAAAAATTTTTGAAAAATTTCTGCTATGTTAGAAGGGGAGGTTGTTCTTTTTCTGTAGATAGCGGTATATGGGCATTCCGATACGTCTATGAAGGGCCAGAGCACCTTTTTCTCTAACGTCTTCGGTTTTAGTCTTTATTTCTTTCCGGTTTTTAATTCCGTATATGGTTGATATTGTAGCCAGAGTTACCCCTATTATTCCCAGTGTCTTTTTGCTAATTTTAGGTTTCAACTTACTTCATGCTCCCAGTAGCGGTTCCCCACACAATCATCGTTGCAGGAATTACCTTCTCCCGCGAAGTGTTCAAGTTGCTGTTGGACTTTGTTAATTGATTTTAGCCATCGGTCTTCCTGAGTAGCAGTGCTGGGGGCTAAAGCGAAAATCCATTCCTTTATCTCTTCAGGGTCGGCGTGGTTAAGATAATCTCTTAGAAAGTGCCACACTACCGATTCCCATTCTCTTTGACTTGCCATACTTATCTCCTTTAAAACCTATACACAATATACACAAAGAAGTCTTTAGCCTGTTCTTTGGTAATGTTATAGTATTCTAATATGCCTTTCTTTGAAAGATACTTCTTCAGCGATGACTCCAGAATGTTCACCTTAGGCGCCTCGTGTCCACATAGAGAGCATACAAGTCTATCTTCCTCGTTTAGGTACTTATGCCTATGTGTAACAGGCTTTTTCTTCTTTGCCATTATATATGAAATCCTGTGTTATGTCTACGGGGTATTAGCCCCATATTAGTCCTGCGATGGTAGTGATTAACAGTATCAAGATTACTCGTACTAAAGCCAGAACTGACTTTTTCACAAATTCCACAGTCTCTTTAACTTCTGACACTTCATCTTGAATAGATTGTAAAGAGCGGTCGGTTTGATTAATCATAGCACCCCTTTTTCTATAAGTATATCCCTGTTGACGGCGTGAAGGGCTTTAAGGTCATCTTTGCTCTGACCAAAATACGGCACAGCGTAAGCTTCGTCGCACATCTGCTGGTTAATGCTAACAAGATCGTTATCAAGTTCGTATAGTTCTCCCAGTATCCTTCCAAACTTGCCTTTTCCGTGGCTAACCAACTTGATGAAGGAACCTACGGGGGATTTTGATATGACGAACTCCTTGGATAGCAGTCCCCTCACCTTTTCCTCCTTGTTCCTAGTTCGAGACTCTGGGGTGTCTATACCGTAGAATCTAATGCGTTGTTTAGCCAGTATAACAGAAAACCCTAGGTCTATGTCAACATCTATGGTGTCCCCGTCAATAACCTTGACAACTTTAGCTTTGTATTGATACATCAGTTTGCTTCTCCGATTTCTTCTTGGTTCCATAATGACCGCTGCTTACTGTCGTAAGGAATAGTCCTTTTCCATGTTACGTAAACGTAGGTCTCTTGTTTGAAATCATCGTGAGAGACAATTTGGCTGGATACGAAATAATATGAAGGATCAGGCGGGGAAAATTCTTGCCCAATATAATGCGCTGTAGCTATAAATTCTTCTTTCTTGTTGTTCATCTTATTACTTCCTACTTTACGATATTTGTCTTGTTAGTAACAATAAAATGCCAGCCAATATCTTCAGATTTAACCGCTAACCCATGTTTTGAAAGGTAGTTATCAACCGTAACTCCGTGTTCAACTCCTTGTAACGCCTTGAACCTAAGGTCAAGTAATACAGGGGATGTTCCATCTGTATGAATTTCAGAATCAGATACTCCTATGAAATATGGGCCACTTCTGCCCCCCGATTGGATAAAAGACATTGAACCTTGGAAGTACCCAAGACCAGATTCTTCTATTGCTGGGTGATTCCTAAACACGTCTGCATCCCCTTGTTGGGATGAAGCTGGATTAGGTACACCGGATAGATAGCTAATTAGATTAGAAAACGCATTAATTGGTTCATCGTTTACTTTAGGAGTAAAGCCATAGATTAGATATCCTACTGATACTTGTTTAGGTGGCGGCGCGTGAGTCATAAATATTATCCTTCTTTTCTGATTGCTGCTCGTCTAATTCTATTAGTTTATCTAAGTAAACCTTAGCTTTCTTTAAATCTTCTACACCATTCTTTTGTTTCCAACGTACAACGTATTTAACAATACACCCCTCAGCAAAGGGTAACTCGTTGTCAACAATAAAATCTATGGGCTTGATGACATAATCTCCATAATAGCTAGGAGATGTGGTTGAATTTTTAGTAAGTACAGGCATTGTGTGCATTGATTGTAGCAGATTAGTAGCTTGGGATATTAATGATGACTGTTTACTTGCTCCTAGATCAGTAAGTTCTAGTGACAGAATTATTCTACGGATACTATCTAATGTTTTCGTTCTCTCTCGTTGCTCTGGCACTTACAACTCCTCTTGGTCTAATTACTTATATTAATAATACACTGCCTCCGTAACTCTTGTCAAGCTTAGTCTGGAGATTGTAAATATTTTACAGCTTCCGGATTGTCTCTGATCCACATTAATAGAGCAGATGCTATGCGATCTAAATCGTCGGTTGCTAAAGAGTTGTTGTCTTTATCTACTGTGTGTGTCCCAAAGGAAGATATCTCGTAAGACGAACCTATAGCATGTAAAACTTCATGAAGAAACGTCTGGGGAAGTTCTGTGTCAGATTGTCGGTCATCTAGCTTTATAGTTTTAGATTTATTAAGCGTGAAACCCCAAAACCCAAAATCATACGCCATTTGAGTATCTTGTTCAATAGTCCAGTTATAAGGACCGATCTTGGTTTTAGTGGGGATGCGCTGCAACGCTGTCTGACTTGCCATTCATCTTCCTTTTAGATATTGATGTTTGAAGTTCAGCGAACACAGCACGACCTATAGCATAAGCGGGGGCTTCCATGGGATGCTTGCTTCGCCCACCCCATTTTAACATTAAGGGGATATACTTGGAAAGGAATTTAACCATTCCTAATTTGCGCTGTTCTACAGCATGGTACATTTCATGGGAGTATAAGGCGAAATATTGACGATTAGCATGCCATGCACCGTATTTAGCTTCATCTTCTTCTTGTCGTTTAAAGAAAAGAGGGGTAATGTATACCTTACCATTAAGAGTTACCGCCCAATTACGCCCTAAGGAAAAGATTTTACAAATTATAGAGTCTGTAATAATTTCGGGTAATTCCTCTGTTTCTTCCATAGGAATCCCATACCCATCATTTAGAAGCTCTCTAAGGTAATTTACCCATTTAGTTGGAAATTTTTTCTGTACGCCCATGTTATCCCCTACTTCTTTGCTTTCGGCGTAGTAGTTTTAGCTTTGGGGGCAGGGGAATCTAAGGATGTAACTTTATCTTGGAGTACTTTTATTTCCGCTCTGAGTTTTGATACATCATTTGATAAAGTTTCGATAGCTAAATTTGTTTTATCAGCGTGACCGTCAACTTCACTAACAAACGCTATGTATCTTTCTTCTTTTACAAAGGGCATTCTGCTTCTCCTACTTTTTATTTTAACCTTTAACTGCTTTATTATACTCCCCGAAAATAAATTCTAATAAAACATTACTTGGAAATAAATTTGACAGAAGGTTTTCTTAGTGTTATCATTTATTAGACCCTAGTTATATATTATATAGCTATAGAGAATAATAGTAATTAAAAGTTAGTTAATAGGTTAAGTATTTATGTATAGTTTAAATGTATGTGATCATGGGATAAATATGAAAGATAAGTGTGAAAAATGTGGAAGAGAGATGTCTTCCCCCTCCTCTAAGTAGCTAATCAGGGTAAATTTTTCGTATTTAGATACCCTAGATAGTATAATGAAGAAGCCTACTATTTTAGTGAAGGACTTCCATTTGACCTCTTTGCGCGAAAAATATATGTCTGACCCCGATATCATCCCACCTAGTGGGACGACTAAACAAGAATGGGTTGACCAAATGGTTGGTCAAATGGAACGTCAGAACAGAAATAACTCCCGTGCATACTCACTATTAACTCCCACTGCATCTGACACCGCAGAAGGTGGCGGTTCTGACATGTATGTTCAGATACATCGTATCAAAAAAGCCGCTCAGATGTTACGTCCATCCACAGCAGAAGATGATTACATGCAAGCGATCAAACTTTCCATGCAGCGGCATTCGGATGACTACTCATTCCTAAAGGCTAAAGAAGAAGACCCTCCTAAAAATTGGAGAATTGTTCATCGTTACAAAATTAAAGGCACGTCTAAATCTAGCCGATCAAGGCCTTTTATTACGATAGATTCAGATGACTTAGATTCTCCTATAACGTTATCTAGGAGTTCTGCCTATGGTGGCAGTTCAGCCAAAAACGAATCTTGGTATCCAGTTCACGGGCACGGAGTTCCTTGGGCGAATGGTACGGTAGGATTCGGATCAATAGATATTGAGCACGTCAAGGAATTAGAAAGAAGAATTCTCGCCGATCCTAAGCTAAGGGAAGAACATAAGGCTGCTGGTATTAAGTCAACTGATGATTTTGTTAAAAGTAATTTTAGCCAAATAGATGATCCAAAGGTGTTCCCCAAGTTTACCGGTGGTAAAAAACCCGGTTCATTTAATCATAAACAAGGATTGCAAGCATTTATAGCACGAGCCATAGACAACGCAGAAGGCGTTGAAAGACCTGAATATGAAAATTGGATGGAGCATATAAAATCCCTTGCAAATATACTGCCCATCCGTGAGCCACTGAAGGGTGTAAAGACGTATGATACGGAAGGAACCCCTCTTGAGAAAAGGTACCCTACGGAATTTTCCAAAGAATTCCCAAAAACTGCTAAAAACGAAAAGTTACTAGGAACGATAATCCCTTTTCCCTCTGATCTATCTAAGGCTATACATTCCTCTCATCACGGGGCATTGGCAGGGCAGGGATCAGAGCTAGCAATCCGTACTGTTAATTACCCTGCGACAGTAATGATGGGTAATGATGATGATCCTGTAATTCTTAAGGAAGATTCCCCGGAAGAATTAATACATCCTCGTTACGGGGAAGGCTCAGGTGTAAGACAAGCCATTATGCCCCTAATGCAAATTATCCATGATATTAATAACAATAGTGACATAGATGATTCTATTGTTTGGCAGTTAGGAGAGGACGGGAAATGGGAATCAAGTCTAGACCCCGATTCCGGAGAGCCTATTTCATTTCACGAACTGAGTCTGACAGACTCAGATGCTATTGACAAAGTTAATGATATACATGCAGATGCTTTTAATGGACACCTTCCATCAAATAGGGCAGAACTAGCATTTATAAATCAACCAGAAGTTCGAGCCTTTCTTTCTAACCCCACTAACCCCGCAAATAGATTCCCCGGTGTAGCTGCGGACTTATTGTACACCGGACCGCCTAATGAAGGTATTCATGATTCATTAAATTCGATATTACATGCAGTATCCATAGGAGGCAAGAGATCAGTAACACCAGCCGCATCATCTGCTCCTACTGAAGAAGAGAAGTCCTTACTTGAAGCTGAAAACTCTGTTGACGCACCAGAAGTCCCTCAGAATATAACTGACTATTTTAATGGTGGGTTAGGGGAACCCCCGATGAGTAGGGAGCAGTTTGACTCGTTATCTCCCCTCAGACAGCACATTATGATAGATAGAATGAATAGTGCGTCAAAGGCCGCTAACACTCCACAAGCTTTTCATGATGCTGTAGAAGGTTTAAGTGATGACCTTCATAAAACTAAATCAGATACTTACTTATCTTCAGGTGATTTATTATCTGACAAGTCTCCGTATAAAGGCAATATTGCTAAAGTGGAAGAACAGTTTAGCATCAATCTTACTACACCTACCGATACTCAAACCACTGCGGATGCTCAAGCTGCTACTGACGCTCAAGCTGCCGCTGAGGATGTTGTTGATACAGAAGAAGTTCCTCCTGAGGACGCTGCTCCCGCAGAGCAAGTTGAAGAAGTTGATGATGAAGTTTCAGACGATGAAACTGAAGATGAGGAACTAACGGAGGAGGAGCAGAACCTACAGATAGAGTCAGACGGGGCATTTTTTGACAACTTTACTGAAGAAGAACAACAAGCTGTGCTTAAAGCTTCTAGACAACTTCCCGATTCCCAAAGAGCTAATCTTATAGCGTTCATTGAAGCAGGAGATTTCGATCAACTAGATAACTTTATTTCTGACCCTACATCCACGACAGCATCGGAAGTAGAAGAAGATGAACCGGAAGTAGAACAAGTTGCGCCTGAGGCAGAAGAAGATAGTGAGCGTGGACTTAATGATATCGAACAACAGGCTTTAGACCATTTAAACGATATAACAAACGGTGCTGCTAATAATCTTTCACCTGAACTTCAAAGAGATGTAGCTCAGGCTGCCGTTGCGATACAAAGAACTACAACTAAACAAATAGCTGACGCACGAAAGAAGGCTGAAGAAGACAATACGGATTTAACTGCTAATCAAATAGAGGGGTTTGAACATGGAGGAGACTCTTCTGTAGCTTCTTTAGCCAAACTCATTGAAGATGGTAAAGAATCTATAATAAATGAAGCTGTTCAAAAATTTAGAGGAACGAGGAAATCTTATGAAAGTGCCACTAAACGAACTACTGACCAAAGCGGAACTGGAGGACCTGACGCAGGAGGAGCTAGAGAACCTGTCGTATCAGAAACTGAGGGAGATGCAAGAGAATCCGGAGATGCTAAAGGAGATAGTGAGGAAGTCGAGGACGAAAACGTCGATGGAGAGCCTACTAGGGAATCAGTTCCTGATGAAGTAGCGGCTGATGATCCCGAAGTCGATCCTGAAGTTAACCCTGAAGTTGACGGTGGCGATGATGACGGTGACGACGGTGATGACGGTGATGACGGTGACGATAATGCTACTGAGGAACCAGAACCCCCTTCTGACTGGGAAAAGTACAGAGCCGAAGTGGACTCAAAGGGTCAATCTAATGAAGACAAACTTAAAGCTGTTCATCACCATGAAACCAAAGGCGATGAGCATGAGACGTATTCATATGATGCCTTTTTAGAGGATGAAGAAGAGGATTTTAATAAACCAAAGTACAAAAAGAAAATGCATACACGTTATTCTGAAGCCTACACCGCTGGTGGAGAGAATAAACAAAAAGAAGCAAGTTCTTCTCGTCAGAATATCAAGGCGTTCTGGTCTAAAGTCCGTAATAATAAAGCACTTCGTCAGGTAATGCAAGAGCATGTAGATGAACATGTTGAGAGGCATAACGGTAGAGATGTGCCTGATACAAAATATAGGAATTTATACCAATATATTCAGCATTTACATAAAATTGAGCCTGATGAACGTATGGGTATAATGGATAAGTACTACGAACAAGTTAAGGCAAATGAAGAGACAGAAGAAAAAGCAAAAGCAGCAGCAGCAGAAAAAGAAGAAACAGAAGCAACGAAACAGAAAGAAGAAGAAGATAAAGCAGCTTGGGCTACAGAAAGTCGGCGTGTCCAGCAGCAGATGGCGGACATGCCTACCATTCTGGGTCCCGATGGGCGTAAGTTGTCAGATAAATGGGATAATTCTGCGGCACTTCATTATTTCCGTAATTTAAATAGCATTGTATGGCATGATACCCGTGTGAATTTAGAGAAGGCTGGCGTTGACACTAGTGATATAAAAGATTTAAGAGGTCTTTTGGAAAGACTAGGTGCAGGAGACAGGATGTCGTCCGATATACATAGCAAAATTACAAATTCAGCATCGGCTATAAACGCCGTTTTAACTCCTCGTCAAAAACGGGACCTTGGCGAGGAAATGGAAACTGTAGATGACTATATGAGTGAACGTCATAGGAGACAACTATCGGTTGATAATGAAACCTCTAGAAAGAATGAGGAAGATTATCAAGAACGAACGGAAGATGTAGTAGACAAAGGTATAAGTCATTCCATTTTTAGTTCTTATGATAATTATAGAGATGAAGATGGAAAAATTATTCCGTTATACTCCGATCCTGAAGCCATGAAAAAGAAAGATGAAGCGGAAGCGCTTCGTAGAGAAGAAGATAATGTAGGGGAAGAAACACCAGCAGAACAGGCTAAACGTAGAACATCACAGGGGCACCCACCCACAGAGTCACCGGGAGAGGGGTATGCATACCACCCAGAGACTGGTCAATGGGTGGACAGGGAACGTTTTGACGCAATGACGGCTCATTTTGACGAGCATTTAAAAAATGGAGAATCAGTATCTTTTTCACCCTCTAATACTGTACATACAGAACATATAGGACCAGATGAGGACGGTAAACGTGCGGTAATCCTTAAATCACACGAGCCATTAGCTCGGAGGTCTGAGGGTGCTAGTGATTATGTAAGTGTTACTAAAAATAAAGACGGGCAACTGATATGGTCACCAGTAAAGCCTCCCGATCAGAATAAACATGGCTTTATTTCTCCAGACACCGTACATCATGACACGGGAGACTCAGAACTCGATGAAAGATTAAATAATGCTCATGCCGTAGGGCAACTAAAAGGTACGTACCATGCATTAGACCATGAAGAAGGTTCTACAGGGGATCATGCTAGACATGGAATGCAACATAATATAATTAGGCATCATCGTCTTGGCGGTAAAGCCGCCCCTAAAAATGCTGTTCAAATGGATAAAAGAGCGCTCGGAGTCAAGGCGCTAGCAAGTGCAGCTAAGGACGATTTTGCTACTGTAATGCAGCGTCCAATGAATGTAGCGTCAACTATACTTAACTTCTCCAGAAAACATGGCGGTAGCCTTGCTAACAAATTAAAACTTAAAGAGATGGGAAAAGCGGCTTTACCCCTACTCTATGATGCCTCAAAACAACCTAAACTGTATGCTAATTTAGCAGCCGATATTGCTACAGACACCGCTTTAGCAGGGGGTGCGGCTGTAGATCGAGCTACTGAACGGGCTGCTGACGTTAAAGAAAAAGTAGAGGATAAAATTAGAGGAGGTCTTTACGACGGTAACGAGAGAATAAACCAAGCTACCGCCGCCGCTGCCGATAAAGCGGGTGAAGTTATAGACCGAACTAAGGCTGGTGCTAGCGGAGTTGGGCAAGCAGCCGCTGCCGCTGGGTTAGCTGGGGTAGATGAGTCAGGAAGTCCCGTCGCCCCAACGGAAGGGACACGTAGGGGGTTAGGACAGCGACCTCCCACTCCCGCTGAAGGTGAATCTCGCCAAACTGAGAGAGCAGAGCAACGAGAGGCATTAACACCCGAATCTGGCACAATTGATCCTGACACAGATAAACCTATGACCCGTCAACAACGTAGAGAGATAGGGAGACAACGAACCAAAGACGCACGTAAACCAGAACCAGTAGCGGAAGAATCAGAGTCACAAATCTCAACTACCAGTGAACTTGGATTACCAGATGTCGAAGAAAGACTTCCTTCCATAAAACCCGAAACTCGATCTGAACGTCGTAGGCGAGAGCGGGCTGAAGAAAAACAAACACAAATGCAAGCAACTAATGAAAAATTAGCTGCTATATCAGAGGGACAAAATCAACGACAGCAAGCTTCCCAAAATGTGGGCACCGCAATGGACTCCCGACATAGTTCTGACCCAGAGTCAGGGGGCGAAGGGCATGGTACGAAGGTTAGAAATTACTTCTCAAGGGTTTTGGGGCGTCGATCCCGAGGGGTATCTACATCTCCCGCCCCTACTATAACACCTGTTACCCCTCCGGACACTACTAAGCCCGGAGTTCCTCAGGCAGGAGGCGAGCAAAGCCAACCTACTCAGGGTAAGGTAGGGGGAACTCCTCAGACAACAAAACAACGTCCGCGTGGAGGATACGAAGCGTTGACATAAAGCGATACACGTTTTAGAATAAATATGAAACGTAGTATAATACACTATAATGTATACTCAATATCTAGTTAGGAAAATTATATGCCCGAAGTAGGCGGTAAAAAATACCCATATACAAAGGCTGGGTACAAAGCTGCCGACGCTGCCAGAGAAAAATTAGAATCCGATGATTCGTCTAATAAAAACTTACAAAAAGTAGTAAGAAACCCAGCACCGCATAAACCTAAAACGGATAATGCCGTTCCTAGATCATCCAATCCCCATCCTACTGGTACTTCAATACATGGGTCATCTGGGGCAATGGGAGGCGAAGGTGGGGTTAAACCACGAGGACCTAAGGAGCCATCTGTGAAAAGCTTACAAAAATTTTGGCAAGATGATATTGACATCTGGAAAGCCGACAATACACCTAAAGACCCGAATAAACCTCAAGAGGGGGAATGGAAAGGTGGGAAGTGGGTTACTAAATATATGTTAATTAAAGACCACCTTCCAATTCCGCCACGTCAAGGTGAAGTGTGGGATGGAATTAAGCATCGTTGGGTTCGGCAGGAAAACGTTGGTAGAACAATAGCAGAAGTTCAGGGTGAAAAGAGATTTAGAGGTTCAGGAACTGGTACACAACAACGAAAAGTGGGGCAAAAACAGCCACTTACGTCTAGACGATATTTTGCGAGAGGTACAAAAGGGGTTGTATCTAGAAGAGGTACCCCGTCTAAGAGGACCGCTAGGGCAACAAGGGGTCCTAGAGCAAGGAGAAAGTCTTAATGAGGGCGGATGAGTTTTTAAAGCGTCCCAAACCAAGTAAAAGACGGACACAATTAACTTCTCAACAGGTTATAATCGGTGACGACACCATAGAATCTAAACTTCGTGCTGAACTTGACAGATTGAAGTATGTTGAAAGTGAAAGAGATACTTGGAAAGAACAGGTTGAAGCACTTTCAGGTGACGTTAAACGTCTCTCTACAGAAAATCAAAATCAAAGAGGCGAAATTAAAACTTATATAGATGAGTACTCCGTCCTTAAAACTGAAGTTACTAAATTAGCTGGGATAAAAACTAAAGTCCAAGACTCTGAGTCAGAATCAGAAAAACTTAAAAATAATTTTAATGTTCTACAATCAGACTTTTCTGAACTTAATAATGTGAATAAACAATTACTCATTACTGAGGGGGAGGCTAAGGCTCAAGTAGAGGTGGATAAATCAACTATTGACTCCCAGCAATTAATTATAGGTTCTTTACGAAGTGATAAAAACGCCCTAGAAGAAAAACTAACTCGCCAAGAGGTTGAAGTTAACAGTCTACAAGATAGAGAACTATCTCTAGACAAGAGAGAAAAACAATTTCAAGATAATAACAGGGTATTTGAAGTAGAAATTGACTTTTTGAAAAAGCAAATAGAGTTCTATAATGAATTAAAAAATAAATTTGATGCAGAGCTATCACTAGCTACTACGGAACTGGCTTCGGCTAACGAAAATCTTAATTGGTCAGAATTAGTTGCATCTTCCTTAGTAAAAGAGGTAAATGGGGGCAAGCAGGATTTAGGTGATGCACAAGCTCTTAATGAAGAAATGCGGGGAATAATAGATACATTGGAGAGTCGAATGTCACGACTTCGTAGACAAGCGGTATCTCCTGTACATATGTCCGTTTCAATGATTGAAAAAATGGAGGGTTTCAGTATGCCAAAGGGAATGGTTCCCATAAAAAATGGTTTAGGCACAGCCCGACCTACGTTATTTAGGAAAGCAGGTTAAGTGAATGACACAACAGGCCCCATGGAGACAAGAAATTGAGTTACTTCAAAATTACCCCAAGCATAAGTCGTTTACTTTAACGACTAGTGGGTCTTCTGTTGAAACTGTAGTAAGTTTAGCGGGTTATATGCAAGAATGTAATAAGATTACTTTTGTAGTGGAACTCGGAGATGCGTGGGTACGTTTTGATGATGATGCCGCTAAAGCTACCGCTGATATGTTTATCCCTCAAAATGAGGGGTATTTTGATGACGGAATTTATATCTCGGACAAACTTACTATTATTCGGGATAGTTCAACTAATGTACGAATTAGAGGAATTATGTGGGGGAGATAAATGCCTGTTAGTAGACCCGGTGGTTTAAAACGTGGGCCGTTATTTGATACTAACATACCCGCAACTGAGATAGATAAGGACATCTTTACCGATCAAGAGGTAGAGGATACCATCGCAGGTGATGACCTTATATTGATGCTGGATGTTTCTGAAACTCCTGATAAAATTAAATACATGACCCGTACAGATTTCGTTGATGGATTGCTGGGCGATTTCATTACGATTACAGATAATGAATCTACTAATGAGAATGACTTAATTCCCTTTGTCGCTAACGCTGCCACTAGTACTGGGTCCCAAGCATTAGAGATGGATGGAGATTTCCATTATAATCCTAGCACAGGCACGATAACAGCAACTACGTTCTCTGGAGCCTTGTCAGGTAATGCCACTACCGCAACTGCTCTCACTTCCGGACGAACCATTGCCATGACCGGAGATGTGGCTTGGACCTCAGCTTCCTTTGATGGGTCTGGTAATGTAACCGGAACAGGGACGATTCAGGCTGATGCCGTTCACGCTTCTATGATGAACACCGATTCTATTTCTGCACAAACAGAAATTACTTCTGGCTTGGCAGCGGAAGACGAGCTTCTTTATAGTGATGGTGGAGTATTGAAGAGAGTGGGTTTGGACACTCTAGTCAGCAAGCTGGCAGGTACAGGATTAAGTGCAAGTAGCGGAGTATTGGCTGTATCTTCTGCTTATGAAGGAGATGTCCAAGCTGTAACCGCAGGTGTTGGTTTATCTGGTGGGGGTACCTCAGGGACTGTTACTGTTACTCTCGACCTTTCAGAACTGAGTGCGGTAACTCCCGTCAGCGGTGATTGGTTTGCGACACTGGACTCAGACGGTGCTAATGAACAGCTAACAACAACTGACGCTCTTGCGACATTGTTTGCGGGTATAGGACTAACAGCTTCCAGTGCTGTTATAGGGGTGGATGCTTCTCAGACGCAGATAACAGCAGTAGGAACTATTACAACGGGTACTTGGGAGGGTACTACAGTGGCAGTTGATCAAGGTGGTACAGGCGCAACGACCCTTGATAACTTGATTACACTGGCAACTCATACCACTGGCGATTACGTTCAGAATATTACTGGGGGAGTTGGGATTGACTCAACTGGGGCGACAAGTGGAGAGAATATTGCACATTCCCTCAGCCTAGACCTTTCAGAACTTACCGATACCGCAATCGCTGATGGTGACTACATCGTATTTACAGACACTACTGACAGTAATGCTACCGTCAAGGGTGACTTAGCTGATGTGGCTACTCTATTCGCAGGTACAGGACTTACGGCTTCTAGTTCGGTTATAGGTGTCGATGCATCACAGACTCAAATAACATCAGTAGGTACTGTGACTACAGGAACTTGGAGTACTGGGGCGGTCATAGGTGGGGCTACTATAACGGTGGGTAGTGACGCTACCGGGGATGTGTATTACAGAAATGCTAGTGGAGTATTCACTAGGTTAGCAGCGGGGTCGGATGCAGATGTGCTTACCCTCGCATCCGGTATTCCCTCATGGGCCACACCAACCGTAGGTGACATTACAGGTGTAACGGCTGGCAACGGGCTTTCCGGTGGTGGAACAACCGGTTCACTTTCCCTTGCGCTTGACTTTTCAGAACTTTCTGACACGGCAATTGCCGACGGGGACTACATCGTATTTACAGATACTACTAATAGTAACACCTCTGTAAAAGGAGACTTGGCAGATGTAGCAACCCTGTTTGCCGGTACGGGTCTCACGGCTTCTAGTTCGGTTATAGGGGTAGATGCTTCTCAGACTCAGATAACTTCTGTTGGTACAATAGGAACAGGTGTGTGGGAAGCTACTGATGTTGCCGTAGCCCACGGTGGTACTGGAGCGTCGTCTGCGGGAGATGCAAGAACTAACTTAGGTCTTGGCACTGCTGCGGTTGCTGCAACTGGTATTTCTAACACCAATGTTCCAGTATTTACAACAGGTGCGGCGGATAACGATTTCCTTAGGATTGATGGCACATCAATTGAAGGACGCTCCGCTTCTGAGGTATTATCTGATATTGGCGGTCAAGCATCTCTGACATTTGGGATTTCAAATACTAATGCAATAAAGATAGACGCAGCGGATGTAGCTGATGATGAATACGCTAGGTTTACTGCTAACGGTTTAGAGAGTCGTACCGCTGCTGAAGTTGCCGCAGATATTGAAGGCAGTATTGATGCGGTCGGCACGATTGCTTCGGGTACTTGGGAAGCGACAGACGTTGCAGTAGCTCACGGGGGAACAGGGGCAAGTACAGCTACCGCCGGGTTTGACGCTCTCTCTCCTATGACCGCAGAGGGGGATATCTTATACGGGGGTTCTTCTGGAACGGTAACAAAATTAGCTAAAGGTTCTGATGCGGATGTCTTAACCCTTGCTTCTGGTGTTCCCTCATGGGCTACCCCGACCACAGGGGATATTACAGGTGTAACCGCAGGTGTGGGACTCTCAGGTGGAGGCTCTAGCGGAGCCGTAACCCTTACTCTCGATCTATCTGAACTGAGTGCTGTAACTCCCGTCAGCGGTGACTGGTTTGCAACGCTGGACTCAGACGGTGCCAACGAACAGCTAACAACAACAGACGCTCTTGCAACATTACTTGCGGGGACAGGACTAACGGCTGCTAGTGCTGTTATTGGTGTAGACGCTTCGCAGACCCAAATAACTGGGGTTGGGACAATTACCACGGGTACGTGGGAAGGTACGACCGTTGCGGTCGCTCAAGGTGGTACTGGGGCAACAAGTTTAACTAATCTCATTACATTAGCAACCCATACTACTGGTGATTATGTACAAAATGTTACTGCTGGCACAGGTCTTACCTCAACAGGAGCTACAAGTGGAGAAAATATTGCCCACTCCCTTAGTGTAGACGCATCTCAAACTCAAATAACGGGTGTAGGTACAATTACTACAGGTACTTGGGAAGGCACTACCATAGCTGTTACTCAAGGGGGTACGGGGGCTACCTCTCTTACCAATCTTATTACATTAGCCACCCATACGACTGGTGATTATGTCCAAAATATTACAGCAGGAACAGGGCTTACTTCCACCGGGGCGACTAGCGGAGAAAATATAGCTCATTCCCTCAGTGTAGATGCTTCACAAACTCAAATAACGAGTGTTGGAGCGTTAGACGCAGGTTCAATAACTTCTAACTTCGGCACTATAAACACAGGTGCTAGTAATATTACTACTACCGGAACTATTTCTGCCGGTAATCTGACTGTTACGGGGACTACCACCACAATCGACTCGACTGTAACCACGGTAGTTGACCCCATTATGCACCTACAGACCGCATCAGGCGGGGGAGCTTTAGGGGCAGACACTAACAAAGATGTTGGTTTAGCCTTACAGTACTACACGGATGCT